>Ga0209344_10001343_pt1 | contig 32664 bp, 27 predicted proteins | sample Cruoilmetagenom6_FD_187293 | JGI IMG/M metagenome (GOLD analysis project Ga0209344, IMG submission 187293) | Oil polluted marine microbial communities from Coal Oil Point, Santa Barbara, California, USA - Santa Barbara Oil Seep Sample 6 (SPAdes)... | ecosystem: Environmental > Aquatic > Marine...
TCAGGAAGATCGCGCTGCCGGATCGCGCCACCCGGGCGCAACGGAAGGCGAACTGACTTACCAGGGCGCACCGTCAGCGATCACGGGCGAAGAGACTCGCCAGATCATGGCTGCCGGCGGTCCGGTGCTCAGTGAAGCCGAGTTTGGAACGGCTACGCAGCTGTACTTTGAACGCTGTGCCGGTTGCCACGGTGTGCTCCGCAAGGGCGCAACGGGCAAACCGCTAACGCCCGACATCACAAAAGAGAAGGGCACGGAATACCTGAAAGCCCTGATCACGTACGGCTCGCCGGCCGGTATGCCCAACTGGGGTACCTCGGGTGAAATGTCGCCGGAACAGATCGACATCATGGCTCGCTTCCTGCAGCAGGAACCGCCTGCACCGCCGGAGTACGGCATGCCGGATATGAGAGCAAGCTGGAACCTGATTGTTGCACCAGAAGATCGTCCGACGTCGCCACAGCATGACCGAAATATCGAGAACTTCTTCTCGGTCACGCTGCGTGACTCGGGCGAAGTTGCGATTATCGACGGCGATACCAAGGAAATCGTTACGCGCCTGAAGACTGGTTACGCTGTGCATATCTCGCGCGTCTCCGCTTCCGGCCGTTACGTATTTACGATCGGTCGTGATGCCAAGGTCGACATGATTGACCTGTGGATGGATCCGCCGGCACGCGTTGCCGAGATCAAGGTAGGTCTCGAAGCGCGTTCAGTCGAAACGTCAAAGTACAAAGGTTACGAAGACAAGTACGCTGTTGCCGGTTCCTACTGGCCGCCGCAATACACGATCATGGACGGCGATACGCTTGAGCCGTTGAAGATCGTTTCGACTCGTGGCATGACCGTTGACACTCAGGAATATCATCCGGAGCCCCGCGTTGCTGCAATCGTTGCATCGCACTACCACCCGGACTTCATCATTAATGTTAAAGAGACGGGCCATATCCTGCTCGTCGACTACAGCAATATTGATGATCTGGCGGTGACCGATATCGGCGCAGCCAAATTTCTGCACGACGGTGGTTGGGATCGTACGAAACGTTACTTCCTGACAGCTGCGAACCAGTCCGACAAGATCGCAGTGGTTGACTCGAAGGAACGCAAACTGGTTGCATTGTCTGACGTAACCAAGACACCGCACCCGGGTCGCGGCGCCAACCTCGACGATCCTGAGTACGGACCGGTTTGGGTTACGAGCGCTCTTGGCAACGCCAACGTGACATTCCTCGGAACCGACCCTGTCGGTCATCCGGACAACGCCTGGAAGACCGTTCGCGTCATCGATGGCATGGGCGGCGGATCGCTGTTCGTGAAATCGCACCCGAACTCGACGAACCTGTGGGTGGATGCCCCGTTGAATCCTGAAACGGGCTTCAGCCAGAGCATCGCCGTATTCGATGTGAACAACATTGAAGCAGGCTTCGAGGTTTTGCCCATCGCTGAATGGGCAGACCTGGGCGAAGGTCCTAAGCGCGTTGTGCAGCCTGAATACAACAAGGCTGGTGACGAAGTCTGGTTCTCCGTCTGGAGCGGAAAGGATCAGGAATCTGCAATCGTTGTAGTTGATGACAAGACGCGTGAGCTCAAAGCCGTAATCAAAGGCCCGGAACTGATCACGCCGACAGGCAAGTTCAACGTGTATAACACGCTGCACGATATCTACTAAGAAACAAGGATGAGTACCATGAATCGCAAGAGGAATGGACTTCTGACGGCTACGGCGCTGCTGCTTGCAGCAGCGCCTTTCGCCGCCGCGAACGAAAGTGACACGCTGGCATCGGCCATTACCTCAGGTAAGGCTGGCGTTAGTGTTCGCGCTCGTTTCGAAGGAGTCGACAAGGACAACCCGCTGAAAGATGCGAATGCCCTGACGACGCGCCTGCGTCTGAACTACAAGACGGGCGAGTGGCAAGGCTGGTCAGCTTTCGCTGAATACGATCATGTATTCCACATGATTCGTGACTTCAATGCAGGTGGTGGAACGACGCCGGCAAAGGATGGTGTGTACCAGACGGTTGCCGATCCGAAGGGATCCGACCTGAACCAATTGTATCTCGACTACGCATTCTCCGAGGACTGGTCGATGAGAGTCGGGCGCCAACGCGTCCTGCTCGATAACCAGCGCTTTGTTGGTGGCGTTGGCTGGCGCCAGAACGAACAGACTTATGACGCACTGACGGTGACGTCAAAGGCGATCGCAAATACTACGCTCGTCTACGGTTACGTCGGCCAGGTTCGCCGCATCTTCGGTCAGTCGTCCTCGGCTGGTAGTATGAATGTCGACACGCATCTGTTGAACGCCAAGGTCGGGATCAACGACAGCTGGTCGGTAACGCCCTACGTGTACTACATCGACAACCAGGACGCCGCATCGACGTCGACCTCGACGTTTGGCGCAAGGCTTACGGGTGGTATCAAGGCTGGCGAAGGGAAAGTCGCGCTTGTCGCAGAATTGGCAACGCAGTCGGACGCGGGCAACAACCCGGTCAGCTACGACGCTGACTACGCACACCTGAGCGCACTGTGGACCATGGAAAACGGTCTTGGTCTCGGGCTGGCCTACGAATCACTGGGTACTGACAGCTCAAACCTCCAGTCATTCAGGACACCGCTGGCAACGCTGCATGCCTTCCAGGGTTGGGCCGACATGTTCCTGGCGACGCCGCCATCGGGTATCGACGACCTGTTTGCGACGGTTAAATTCAAAGCCGGTAAATGGAATCTGACGGGTGTCTACCACGACTTCTCGGCGGAAACAGGCAGCGGCGATTTCGGAACGGAATTTGACGTGTCGGCTGGCACGAAACTGAGTAAGAACTACGGCCTCCTGTTCAAGGGTGCTTTCTTCTCCAGCGACGATGTCAATTACCAGGACACGAACAAGTTCTGGATCATGTTCACAGCCAACTACTAGAGCGCAGTAGAAAGCTGTAACGGCGGGGCCCGGTTTTTGACCGGGCCCCGTTTTTTTTGGGAAAAAAAAGGACAGCCACCTGGTGAAGAGGTGACTGTCCCCGTGCCGGTTCAGATCCTGGTAGGAATCAAGCGGCTTCGTGATTCTCGAGGCCGACCGGTGTCTGGAACCAGTCGGGCTTTATGATCAGCAGATCACATGGCAGGTCTTCGAGCGTGCGCTCGGCGGTGGCGCCGATGAACAGGCGTTTCCAGCGATTGCGAGCGACAGCGCCCATCACGACGACATCGGCCTTAAGTGTCTCGGCAATTAGCGGTAGTTCCTCGTGCGTCAGCCCGGCAACCAGGTGTGCGTTGTCGTCGGCAATGTTGTGAAATTCGGTAATTTCATTGAAGCGTTTCGCGTGATCTTCGTGCATTTGCTGTTCGATCTCGTCGAAAGGCAATGATACCGGGATGTACGCATTGGCCGTTGCGGTGGCTACGGCGATACGCGGGTCGTAAGCGTGAAACGCATGTACGTCGCCGCCTAGCTTTTTAGAAATCCCCTTCGCAACGTGCAGGATCTCATCGTCCAGCGCTGCCGGCTTGTCGTTCTGGTGCATCGGATCAATGGCAGCAACGAACACCGGTTTATCGGCCACGCCCTGAGGCTTCACCAGCCAGAGCGGCACTGGGCACGTGCGGATCAGGTTCCAGTCAGTATTGGTCAGGAGCGCACGCGTAACCGCCGAGTGATGATGCGTATCCTTGATAACAATGTCGCTTCCGGACTCGACGGCCCGGCGAACAATGCCTTCGTACAGTGGGTGATCCCACAGGGCACTTGTCTTTACGACGATGCCTTCATTACGAAGCGGCTCGGCGAGCGTTTCGAGATGACGTTCGTGATTCTCGATGACTTCGTCACGCGCTTTCTCGAGTGACGGTGAATCGAATAGCCGATCGCCACTCAGGTACTCATTGTAATAACAGACAAGTAACTCGAGTTCGGCGTCACTGTGTTTGGCGAGCCAGGCGGCGCGGCCCACAGCAGGCTGGTCTGCCACAGTCGGGTCGACTACGGCAAGAATTTTTTTTATTTCATTCATTGTCGCACCAGACGCAGAAAATACTCATGTCAGAGGGTCACTCTGAGAATACGCGCAGCTATCGCGCATTCCATACGACCTGTTGCTTAGGATGTAGCGGTTAGTACTTATTGGGCGGTAAGTGCTTTTACTAATTACGAAATGCCTGCCGGAACGCCTAAAATCACGAGTATATTTCGTTCAGGAGGACAGGATGTCGGGCGTCCGAAACAACGAGCTTAGACAGGTTCTCGAGACCAAGAAAACAGAACTTGCAACGCGCCTCGAACGCATAAACCAGAATCTGCGGCGTGGTTACGAGGCCGACTCAAAAGAGCGCGCAAAACAACTCGAAGACAACGAGGTTGTTGACGCGTTAGGCAACGAGGCGCGTCAAGAACTCGCGAAGATATCGTCGGCACTGCAGCGGTTGGAAGTCGGTGAATACGGAATCTGTGTGGAGTGCGGATTGCCGATCAAGCCGGGCCGACTGGAGGTCTACCCGTACGCTGATGAGTGCATAGATTGTGCGGAGTTTGACGAACACCGGCGCCGGCATTCGTAACGGGCCTGAATCAGGCCGTCATATGCATCTTGACGAGGTCTGCAAGCGACCTTGCCTGCATCTTCTCCATAACGCGTGCGCGGTGAATCTCGACCGTCCGCTGGCTAACACCTAGCTCGTAAGCGATAACCTTGTTGGGTTTGCCCGTGACGACGAGGTCAAACACTTCACGCTCCCGGTTAGTCAGCCGGTGCAGACGTTCAACGACTTCCGCGTGCTGTTGCTGTTCCTCGCGACGCTCTTCATCGGTGGCAAGTGCTTCACGGATGCGATCGAGAAGTTCCTGGTCGCGGAACGGCTTCTGGATGAAATCGACAGCACCCTTTTGCATGGCTTCGACGGCCATCGGGACATCACCGTGACCAGTGATGAAGATGATCGGCAGCGTGTTGCCGCGCTTGATCAGCTCTTCCTGCAACTCCAGTCCACCCAGTCCCGGCATGCGAATGTCGAGTACGAGACAACCCGGCCTTTGCTCGGAAATCTTTTCAAGAAACTCATCGCCGGAGGCGAAAATCTCGTGGTCCAGATTGACTGAATCCATGAGCGCCTGCATGGCGAATCGTATCGCCGCATCGTCGTCGACGATGAAGACCGTGGGTTTTTTCGCTGATTGGGCTACCATGGGCGGTGATTGGACCAGATTGGGAGCCATTTGGCTAGTCCAGTCGCTTGGTGAAGCGCAAGGCAGCCATGGTCATCGCAATCACCGTGAAGATGCCGAGTGCTATCAGCTCGGGATAAAGCTCGGCCAGTGCCGCGTCGCGCAACATGATGCCGCGTGTCAGCCGTATGAAGTGGGTAACCGGCAGGATCTCACCGAGGTATTGCGCAAAGCGAGGCATCCCGTCGAATGGAAATACGAATCCGGACAGGAGAATCGACGGCATCAGCACGAAGAACGTCATCTGCATGGCCTGGAATTGCGTCCGGGCCACGGTGGAGATGACGAGGCCGAGGGCGAGATTGGCCGCAATGAAAGCCCCCGACGCCAGATAAAGGTCCACAACACTGCCGCGCATCGGGACCTGGAACAGCGCGTCACCTACAAACAGAATCAGCGCAAGCTGGATCATGCCGATGACTATGTAAGGAATGACCTTGCCGATCATGAGCTCGGCCGAGCTGACCGGTGTATTAATCAATAACTCGAGATTGCCACGTTCGCGTTCGCGCACGATGGCGACCGCGGTGAACATCATCATTGTCAAGGTCAGAATTATTCCCATGAGACCGGGGATAACGTTCACGGGTGTACGTCGTTCGGGGTTGTAGTTTGGTCGTACTTCGATGTTGTTCACACGCGTCTGCCTTGCTCCTGTGTCGAAGGCTATCGGCATGTTTCTTAACTGGATTGCAATGTTGGCTATGGTCGGGTCACTGCCATCGACAAGCAGGTGAATAGCCGGCCGCGCCGGGTCGATAACGCGACGATCGAAGTCGGCAGGAATGACCACACCCACCGATACGGCACCTATGCGCAGGCGTTCGTTGAGTTCGGAGGGCGTGTCGACATATTCGACGATATCGACGACCTGTGTTTCGCGAAGCTTCGTGATGAATTCGCGCGACAGGTGCGTGTTGGCCTGGTCGGCGACGGCTGTTCTGAGATTACGAACGTCCATGTTGATGGCGAAGCCGAACAACAGCATCTGTATGACAGGAATGCCGACGATCATGCCAAATGTCAGGCGGTCGCGGCGCAGCTGGCGTACCTCCTTCTTGGTAATGGCAAGCAGGCGAGAATGCGATTTCATGCTGCGCGCTCCTCGGGGGGCATCGTTACCGCCACGAACACATCCTCAAGGGATGCCGCGGTCTGATGGACGTCGGCCTTCACACCGTGCGATCCGAGCAGGTTTTCAACGACGGCCAACGGGTCACTTACCGTTTCGGAAATCAAGACGCGCAGGCGGACGCCAAGCTGGGTCACGCTCGCGATGTGCTTACCGTGGTCAAGTGCTTCCTGCGCATGGTACGGATCGTCGGCCGTCACTTCGATAATGTGCATGCCCGTCGAGGATTGCAGCTCCCGAGGTGTCCCGTCGGCCACCTTGACGCCGCGGTCGAGAATGGCGAGCCGGTGGCATCGCTCGGCCTCGTCCATATAGTGGGTCGATACCATGATCGTTGTGCCCGCTTCTGCAAGGCGGAACAGATTGGCCCAGAAGTCGCGGCGACTTTGCGGATCGACCGCACTCGTCGGCTCGTCCAGCAACAGCAGTTCGGGGTGGTGCAGCACCGAGCACGCGAGAGCCAGCCGCTGTTTCTGGCCGCCACTCATCGTTCCGGCGAGCTGCCTCGCCTGCGCTATCAGGTCATACTTTTCCAGCAATTCACTAATCCGGGCGGTTCGCCCGGATCGGTCGTAGGAGTAAATCTCCGCGATGAACTGCAGGTTCTCGGTGACCGTCATGTCGCCGAAGAGCGAGAATTTCTGCGTCATGTAGCCGATCTTCGGCTTCAGACGTCGTGCATCACCCGGTACCACGGTGTCGAGTACAGTAGCCGTTCCCTCGGTTGGTGTGAGCAGGCCGCACAGCATGCGAATCGTCGTCGATTTTCCCGATCCGTTCGGGCCGAGAAAGCCGTAGATCTCCCCTCGAGGAACATCGAGGTCCAGACCGCTGACAGCTTTGAGGTCTCCGAAGTGCTTGGACAGGCCACGCGCTTCAATAGCGAAGTGGGACGTCATTATTCGCCCCGGTCCAGCAGGAACTCGACGTCGACGGGAACGCCGTCGGGCAGGCGCTCGCGATCATCAGTGATGTCGACCTTGGCGATAAAACTCAGGCGGCCACGGTCGCGTTCTGTCAGCGCGAAGTATGGCGTGAACGCCGCTTCGCTGGAGATCCACCGCACGCGGCCGTTGATTGGCGCGTCGAGACCGTCGACGTAAATCAGTGCTTTTGTACCCGTGTTGACGTGTACGCGCAGGGACTCCGGTACATAAACTCGCGCATGGGGTTGTGAACCGCCCAGCACAATTACCAAGGGTTGCGTGGGTACAGGCCGTTCACCCAGTTCAAAAAGCCGGGAGTCCACGACGCCGTCGACCGGTGCCCGGGTTGTATGCCGTTCGAGATCGATGGCAGCCAGGTCGCGGCGTGCTGAAGCCTGTTTGACAGACTGTTCCGCCTGGGCGAGTTCCTCGACCGTGGTTCCTGCGAGCCGCTCTTCCAGTTGAGCCAGCTGGAACTTCAGGTTTGCCTCTGCAGCGTCAAGTGCGGCGCGTGCACGATCGAGCTGGTCGGGCGAGGCGAGTCCGCGCGAATGGATTTCCCTGGTGCGTGTCATCTCGCTCTGTCGAAAGTCGAGATCCTGCGTGGCACCCTCGACGTTAGCCCTGGCCGCAGTGATCAGTTCCTGGCGTGGACCTCGCACGAGTTCGTCGAGACGCGCCTGGGTTTGTGCCAGTGCGGCCTCAGCCTCAACGAGGCGGGCGCGCGCGCGCGCGTCGTCCTGTTGGATCAGCGTCTGCCCGGCAGCGACCACCTCGCCTTCGGCAACCGCGATCGTGCGGATGGGCTCACTGACCTCGGCCGCCAGCTCGTGGCGGTCAGATGCCAGTTCACCGACGACGCGGTTCGGGTCTGCTGATTCGCCACACGCCGCGGCTACAACAGCGATGGTCAGGAGAATTACTGTGTTTTTGTTCATAGGGGTATCCGGCTCAGGCCTTGATATAGGCGAGCAACATGTCGATCTGGGTTTCCATGAGTCTGTCGGTATCGAGTTCGCGCTTTGTGAACAAAATGCGCCAGACCATCGACAGCATCATCGGCGCGAGTACGAGTTGCGGCAGGTCGTTCACGGCGGTCTTGCGGAACTCGCCGTTCTGGACCCCGCGCTCGATAAATAGGGAAATTGCTGCAATACCTTTCGACACCACGTTGTCCCAGTAGTAGTCGACGAGGTCGGGGTGTCGCTGGCCTTCAGCAATAAGCAGGCGAATAACAACGGCGACAGGAGAGCCCGGCACGCGCTTCATGAAGTCGAGCAATGGTCCGCGAATGAATGCCTCCGATGACAATTCGGTCGTTCTGACCGCTTCGACCAGGGCATCCACCCGACGTACTACAACACTCTTGACGACGGCTTTGAACAGCTCTTCCTTGGTCTTGAAGTAGAGATACGTGAGCCCCTTGCTCACACCAGCGCGTTTCGCAACGTCGTCTACGCGCGTGGCTGCATAGCCCTTCTCGGCGAATACCGAATAGGCGGCTTCGGTGATCTCTTGCGGGCGATCTTCCTTGCGGCGCTGGTATTTGGGTTCGATCATCGCAGTTCTCTTACTGACCCTCTAGTCAGCAAGTATAATTAATGACTACAGGGTCAGCAAGTGACAGGCGTCGCAAATTCTGCCGAATTCGGCATAATCCGCGGCATGTTCACCTATATCGACCCCTCAGTCCGGGAACGACTGACCGCACAGGGCACCCTGTTCCAGATCGATCGCGCGGGCGCGCGTGTTGAAACCGGTACGGCGCCGCATGGCTCGACGATCAGCGTCCTGGGGCCTATCCCGTTGCCGCTCGAGCTCGGCGAACTGCACGTCAACGTGCAATGGTATGCCTGCGTGCGCAACACCGAGCTCGGCAAGATCGAGGAACTGGCTGACGATCTGCGTGCGCAACACGGACAACAGTCCTTCGCAACGCTGGCGTCCTACATGGCCGTCAACAGCGTCATGCTGATCGGCGATCCGTCGACCTGGGAGAATCCCCTGGTCCGCGTGCATTCAAGCTGCCTGACAGGTGATGTCTTCGGCTCACAGCGCTGTGAGTGCGGCCCCCAGATGCAGACCGCGCTGCGACGCATCAAGGACGACGGCGCCGGTGGCATGCTGGTCTACATGGCCGGTCACGAAGGGCGCGGTATCGGACTCTGGGCGAAAGCCGCGACGTACCTGTTGCAGGATGCCGGCGAGGATACCTACGAAGCGAATCGTTCCCTGGGATTGCCTGATGACTCTCGCGACTTCAGTGATTCGGCATCCCTGCTGAAGCACTTTGTCGGGGGCAAGCCGTTTCGCCTGCTAACCAACAACCCGAAAAAGGTTAACGACCTTGGCGACTTCGGTGTTGGCGGCATCACGCGCGTCAAGCACGTAAGCGGAGTGACCGAGAGCAACCGTCGTTATCTCAGCGCGAAGCAGGACTGGGGTCACGAATTTTCGAGCGAAGACCTGGAGAAATAGGTCCGGCTCACTGCCGCCAGAGCCTTAGATTCAGCGGCTTCTCGCCGGTGTTCGTCCGCATCGGGTTAATGTCGATACCGCCGCGCCGCTGATAGCGTGCGTGCACGGTTAGCTCCTCGCAGGCACAGCGACTCATGAGATCGACAAACATGCGTTCTATGCACGCTTCGTGAAAGTCGTTGTGCTCGCGAAATGACACGACGTAGCGCAGTAATCCCTTGCGATCGATCCGTGGGCCGCGGTAACTGATCTGCAGGCTGCCAATATCGGGCTGCGCAGTGACAGGGCATAAACTTCGTAGCAGGTGGGTGTTCAGGTCTTCACGTACCCGCGTGGACGCATCTGCGTGAAGATATCCCGGATCGACGTGCCAGCCAGAACAGCTGACGTCCAGCTCATCGAGACAGGTGCCCGCAAGGCGCGCGACACGTCGTGCTTCCGTACCTGACACGGGCAGGACGCTGATTTTCACCGGGGCACCGACACACGGCGCGAGGTCGCGCGCAATCGACTCAGCGACTGCGGTATTGCTGTCGAATACACTCATCGCGAACGAGCCCAGGTAGAGCTTGAGCGACTTGGATTCCACGATGCTGGTGGAGTTGGCTGGCACGTGAATCTCGGCCGTTGCCACCCGGGGCAGGCCGTTCGGGCTCAGCCATGTGAGCTCCCACGCGTTCCAGATGTCGACGCCCGTAAACGGCAGGGTATCGCCGATATCAAGGCCGGCACGACCGTCCGCACGGGCAATGGGGATCAGCACCTCCGGTGCGTACTTCTGCGGATAGTCGGTCTTTCGACCCAGCGGTAGGTTCGTGTCATTCACGAGTGTTATTTTGCAGCATTAAGGGCAGGAAATGCCGGTTTCTTGTGTAAAATAGCCGCCCTTTTTCGTCCCGCGTCTTCCCAGAGTCTTCTATGAGCCCTGCAAACGATATCGTCGGCACCGAACGTGGTTACATCATTCCAATCGGCGGCGCCGAAGAAAAGCTGAATAACCCTGAAATCCTTGATCGTTTCGTCGACATCTGTGGCGGCAAGGATTCGCGCATCGGGATCATCCCCACTGCCTCTGAGCTGGAGGATACGGGCCGCAACTACGAGAAGCTGTTCCGCCAGCTCGGCGTCAAGCACGCCAAAGTGCTCCATTTCGTGACGCGTGAGGACTGCCAGTCGGACGAGGATCTGAGTTACATCGACAAGTGCGATGGCGTTTTCATGACGGGCGGCAACCAGTTGCGACTGTCAACGACAATCGGCGGAACGGCGGTGGCGCAGGCGATTCGCCGCCGCAATGCCGAAGGCATGCACGTGGCCGGGACGTCAGCAGGCGCAGCCTTCATGCCCGAACACATGATCGCAGGGGGCAAGGAAGGCAGTACCCCGAGTCCGGATATGGTCAACATGGCCCCCGGCCTCGGTCTGACCAACTCGTTTATCATCGACCAGCATTTTCGCCAGCGCGACCGCCTGGGACGCCTGTTGACGGCGCTCGCCTACAACCCGTTTGCCGTCGGACTGGGCCTCGACGAGGACACGGCCGCGTTCATCCAGCCCGGTGATGAGCTGGAGGTCGTTGGTAGCGGCGGAATTACGCTGATAGACCCGAGCGATCTGAAGTATTCTTCCATGGACAAGGCGCGACGCGGCGACCCGGTCAGCCTGATCGGCGTGAAGTTGCACATCCTGGTAGCAGGTGGCCGCTTCGAGATTGCGTCTCGCGACGCGTTCGCCCAATAAATAAAAAAAACACCGTGAACAATAACAGGCCAGCGTCATGAAAATTGAAAGCACCAATGTCTACGTCGGACCTAATCTATTCGCCCGATTTCCTGTTATTCGCCATGTACTGGACCTTGGTGAGCTGGAGCACTGGCCGACGGTAAGGCTGGGTGAGGGATTTATTGGTCCGTTGCTCGAGCAGTTGCCGGGCCTGCATGAGCATGGTTGCTCTTATAAGGAGCCGGGCGGCTTCGTGCGCCGCCTGCGCGAGGACGAAGGGACCTGGCTGGGCCATGTCATGGAGCACGTTGCGATCGAATTGCAGGTCGTTGCCGGTTCCGATGTGACGTACGGGCGTACGCGCTCAATCGATGATCGCCCGGGCTTTTACAACATGGTTTTCCAGTTCAAGGACGCTGACGTCGGACGCCAGGCCAGCAGGCTGGCACTGGGCTTCATCGGCAGTTTGCTGCCCGATGACCTAAAGTTTGAGGGTGCCCCGGATGCCGACTGGGATTTTGCCAACGAACGCGATCGCTTCATTCGCTATGCACAACGCCGTGAATTCGGGCCGAGTACGGCATCGCTGGTCCGGGCTGCCGAGGAGCGCGGAATCCCGTGGCTCCGGCTGAACCGCTACAGTCTCGTGCAATTTGGCCATGGGCGCTACCAGCAGCGCATCCAGGCAACCACGACCGGGCGCACCAGCAACATCGCCGTGGAGCTGGCATCCGACAAGGAAGAGACGAACGACATCCTGCGTGATCTTGGCCTGCCGGTTCCCCAACAATTGCTGGTTCGAGACGCCCGCGATGCGGTGCGCGCCGCAGAGCGCATCGGCTACCCCGTGGTTCTCAAGCCGCTGGCCGGCAACCATGGTCGCGGCGTGGCGATTAACCTGCGCACGCCCGAAGATGTGGACGTCGGTTTCGCGAAAGCAAATGAACACGGTTCCACAATTATTGTTGAGAGTTACATCGAGGGATTTGATCATCGCCTGCTGGTTGTGAACGGCGAACTGGTCGCTGCGGCCAAACGCGTGCCCGGGCACGTGATCGGCGATGGCAAACATACGCTCGAAGAGCTTGTGGATATCGTTAACAAAGATCCGCGCCGCGGCGTCGGTCATGAAAAAGTGCTGACGCGTCTCGAGTTCGATCACCAGGCAGAACGGCTGCTTGAGAAGCTCGGCTACGATCGTACGACCGTGCCGAAAGAAGACGAAATCGTCTACTTGCGTTCAACGGCGAACCTGTCGACCGGCGGAACGGCGATCGACGTAACTGACGTCATTCATCCCGATAATCGCGAGATGGCTATTCGCGCGATCAAGGCCATCGACCTCGATATCGGCGGCGTGGATTTCCTGACGAAGGACATCACCGAGTCGTACCGTGACGCGGGCGGCGGCATTTGTGAAGTTAACGCCGGTCCCGGTTTCCGCATGCACGTGGCACCAAGCGAAGGTACGCCGCGCGATGTTGCCGGCCCGGTGATTGACATGCTGTTCCCGCCCGATACGCCAAGACGCATTCCTATCGCGGCGGTGACGGGTACGAATGGCAAGACAACGACCTCCCGTATGCTCGCGCACATTCTGAAAATGTCAGGCCGGACAGTCGGACTGACGTCCACGGATGGCGTATACATTGACGGCAAACTGTCCGTGCCCGGCGATATGACCGGGCCGGTCTCGGCGCAGATGATTCTGCGTGACCCATCGGTTGATGCCGCGGTCATGGAGACAGCTCGTGGTGGCATGCTGCGCAGTGGCCTGGGTTTCCAGGAATGTAATGTCGCCGGCTGCCTCAACGTATCTGCTGATCATCTCGGCCTGCGCGGTATCAACACGCTGGAGCAACTCGCGGAAGTCAAACGTGTGCCGATCGAGATCGCGAAAGACGCGGCTGTGCTCAATGCCGACGATGCGCTCTGCCTGCAAATGGCCGACTACACGGATGCGGAGAAGCTCAGCTACGTGACCATGAACCCGGGGCACCCGCTCGTGAAGCGGCATATCCAGGCTGGTGGCCAGGCTTTTGTGCTCGAGCAGGGCATGAACGGGCACCTGATTTCCATTTACGACAACGAGTCACATACGCCACTCGTATGGACGCACCTCATTCCTGCGACGATCGAGGGTCGTGCACTGCACAATGTGCAGAACGCGATGTTCGCCGCGGCGCTGGCTTACAATATGGACATCAGCCTCGAGGACATTCGACAGGGTCTGCGGACCTTCGACTCGACGTTCTTCCAGGCGCCGGGACGCATGAACATTTACGACGAGCATCCGTTCCGCGTCATTCTCGATTACGCGCACAATCCGGCCGCTGTAAGGGCCATGTGCGACCTGGTCGATCGTTTCGATACGGAGGGCAAGCGCATCGTTGTCTTGTCGGCACCCGGTGACCGGCGCGATGAGGATATTCGCGAGATCGCGGAGATCGCGTCCGGGCACTTTGATCATTTCATCTGTCGACGTGATGACAACGTACGTGGTCGCGGCGAGGACGAAGTCGCCGTCATGCTCAAGAATCGCCTGCTTGAAGCGGGGATTTCGCCTGACCGGATCGAGGTGATCCCCGACGAGCAGGAGGCCAACACACGCGCCCTTGAAATGGCAGAGACTGGCGACCTGATCCTCGTACTGGGCGACAACATCAAACGCACTTGGAAGCAGATTATCTATTTCAATTCGGGATCGCGTGTCGACAGCGGCGGCAAGAAGGCAACTGCGTCAATCGATTTGCCTGAATTTGCGGGCTTCGAACTGGCTGATAACCTCGAGATCATCAGCGATGAGCGCGGCGTGCGTATTGCGCGCGAAGAAGGCGACTAGCTTACAACGATGGAATTCCTCGACGCTCGCAGACTGACCGGGCCAAGCCTGATCTTCGATGGCCCAGCCTGCATCCTCGACGTTGCGTGTACGCCGGATGACGGAGATACGCTCATCCCCGTGTGGGCCGACAATGTCGGACGCATGCTCGAGGCGCTCGACTGGCCGTCTGCCGAGTTCGCCTATCAGAGAATGCAGGGCGGCATCAGCATGGCGTTTACTGCCCCGATCGACCAGCTCTATGCCGGGTCCGAGATCAATGAATGGGCCTGGGCTGCGAGCGCATTCGAGCTTGGCGTCAGCGGCGAGGAACCGGACTTTGACGAAGCGCTTGAGGCGCTGCGCAAGTCATCGGAAGAGGAAGCTAACGTCGAACTGATGTGGCTCATCGATGAAGCCGCAAAGCAGGGCAAGACCGTCTTGTGGGATGACGACTTCGTGTCTGTCGGGCTGGGGATGGGGTCAGAGACATGGAAGGTCCGCGAAATCCCCGATGCACCCGAATGGGAGCGGTATCACGATGTGCCAGTTGGCGTCGTCACGGGTACCAACGGCAAAACGACGACAGTCCGGCTTGCGAAGCATATTCTAAGTGAGGCCGGAAAAAACGTGGGCTTGAGTTCGACGGACTGGATCGCGGTGAACGACCGCGTGATCGACCGTGACGACTGGTCCGGTCCCGGCGGCGCGCGCAATGTGTTGCGTGAGCGGGACGTTGACGTGGCCATCCTGGAAACGGCCCGCGGTGGCCTGTTGCGGCGAGGGATGGGAGTCGACCGCGCCGATGCGGCGCTGATTACCAATATCAGTGAGGATCACCTTGGCGATTTCGGTTCGCGGAACCTGGACGAACTGCTGGCGATCAAGTGGGTCGTCAGCCGGGTGGTTCGCTCCCAGGGTCACCTGATACTCAATGCCGAGGACCGTCGGCTGGTCACGAAATCGAAAGAGTTCGATGGTGAACTCGTCTGGTTCAGCCTGGAGTCGCAGAACGATGTCATTCGGGACCATGTCGATACGGGCGGGGTGGCGTTCGTCCTCGACGGCGACGAGTTGCTGAAGATAGTCAAGGGCAAGCGGGAACTGATCTGTCGCAGCGAAGAAATTCCAATCGCTCTCGGTGGTGCCGCACGGCACAATGTTGCCAATGCGCTGGCGGCCGCGGCCCTGAGCTGGTGTCTCGGCGCAACGCACGCCGAAATCACCACCGGACTCACATCCATGGCCCAGGACGATAACCCGGGCCGCTGCAATATCTACGATCTTGAGGGCATCAAGGTCCTGATTGATTTCGCGCACAACCCGGCAGCCATGAGCGCGCTATTCGATATGGCCCGTGCGATTCCTGCCAGGCGTCGTGCATTATGTTTTGGCCAGGCGGGTGATCGTCCGGATGACCTGATTCGTGAACTTGCGCGGGATGGCTGGCAGATCGGCCTCGATCGCGTTGAGGTGTCAGAGTTGGCGAATTACCACCGTGGCCGGGAGCACGGCGACGTGTTCAGGATCATCCGGGATGAATTGCTCAAACTGGGTGCCGACGGTTCGCAAATCGTGCACAACGAGCTGGAGCTCGAATCGCTACAGAATGCGATCGACTGGGCGCAGGCGGGTGATCTCGTCATTATGCTCGCACTCGGTGGCGCCGCGCCCGTGCATGCCCGCCTCAAGGAACTGGGCGCCGAACAGGCCTGATTCTCGCGGCCCTGCCTTATTCGAGGCTAAGGACTTTGCTCCAGTGTTTCTTCTCGACCGGCATAATCGACAGTCGGTTGCCACGGCGTGTCAGGATCATATCCTCAAGGCTCTTCTCTGCCTTGATTTCGCTCAGCGTGATGTTGCGTTTGAGCTTGCGCACGAACTCAACGTCGACAAGAATCCAGCGCGGTTCTTCCTTCGTGCTCTTGGGGTCGTAGTAGTTTGATTCCTTGTCGAACTGGACCGGATCGGGGTAGGGCTCGCTCGCCACTTTCATGACGCCGACAATGCCCGGTTCCTTGCAGTTCGAGTGGTAGAAGAAGACTTCGTCACCGATCGCCATATCGTCACGCATCATGTTGCGCGCCTGGTAATTGCGGATGCTGTCCCACATTTCGCGGCCGTCACGCTCGAGATCGTCGATGCTGTAGACGTCGGGTTCCGACTTCATTAACCAATATGCCATATCGTATTCTACGGATTGCCAGGGGCGCTGAATGGCGCGAAGTTTAGCACGCTCGAGAGGCGCGATTTGCGCCGATTCGCATGGTAGGATTGCGCCTCGCGCACCCACGCGCGACCCTGGGAGGAAACGGTCAGATGGCAAACATGCTGGCAAATATCTTCGGCTCATCGCCGGTGCAGCCGCTCGAAAAACACATCGATGTCGCCTTTCGCTGTGCAAAGAAACTGCGGCCATTTATTGCGGCCGTTGTCGCAGGTGATCATAAGCGAATGGCGGAAGTTCGCAGCCAGATCGAGGCGCTGGAGCACGAAGCGGACAACATGAAAAAGGAAATTCGGCTGCACATGCCAAAGAGCCTGTTCATGCCGGTGCCGCGCGAAGACCTGCTCGAATTACTTCTTGTGCAGGACAAGATTGCCAACCGCACCAAGGATGTGTCAGGCATCATCATGGGTCGCCAGATGTCCATACCCGAGTCGATCGCCGACAGGTTTCTCGAATTCGTCGACAGCAATGTCGATGCGGCCAAACAGGCACGCAAGAGCGTGCGCGAGCTGGACGAGCTGTTCACGGCGGGGTTCAAAGGTGCCGAGGTCGACCTGGTGACCGGGCTGATCGAAGAGCTCGACCAGATTGAAACGAAGACTGATGAGCAACAAACCAAGATCCGGTCTGCGTTGTTCGAGATTGAAAAGACACTGGATCCGATCGACGCGATGTTCCTCTACGAGGTCATCCAGTTAACGGGTGAAATAGCAGATATGGCCGAACGTGTTGGCCGCCGTCTCGAACTACTTCTCTCGCACTAGATAAACAACAACAATTCGGGAATGCCTGCATACCCGGAGGACCCATCATGGATGCACAACTCGTCTATATCGGCTTAGCCGCAGCTTTTGGCCTGTTCATGGCCTGGGGCATCGGCGCGAACGACGTCGCGAACGCGATGGCGACGTCAGTCGGTTCGAAAGCCCTGACGATCAAACAAGCGATCCTGGTTGCCGCGATTTTCGAATTTGCCGGTGCCGTGCTGGCAGGTGGTGAGGTTACGTCGACAATTCGCAAGGGCATCGTTGACACGACCCCCATCGCCGGACAACCCGAGCTACTGATTTACGGCATGCTCGCTGCGCTCCTGGCCGCAGGTACCTGGCTGCTGATCGCGTCAAAGAACGGCTGGCCGGTCTCGACGACGCATTCGATTGTTGGCGCCATCGTCGGTTTTGCCGCCGTTGGTATCGGTGTCGATGCCGTGCAGTGGAGCAAAGTCGGCACGATCGTCATGAGCTGGGTCGTATCCCCCGTTACTGCTGGCTTCATCGCATACCTCATATACCGCAGCGTACAAAAGTTGATTCTCAGCCAGGATGATCCACTGGCCAAGGCCAAGCGATACGTCCCTGTTTATATGTTCCTGGCGGCGTTCACAATTACGCTCGTGACGATTCTCAAGGGCCTCAAGCACGTGGGCCTGACGATCAGTTTGCGTGACAGCTACATTCTCGCGATCGCTCTTGCTGCTCTTATTGCGCTGATTGGTTCGTTCTTTATCAGTCGCATCAAGGCCGACCCCAAGGCCGAGAAGAAACAACATTTCGTTACGGTCGAGCGCGTCTTCGGCGTACTGATGGTACTGACTGCCTGTGGCATGGCCTTTGCGCACGGTTCGAATGACGTTGCCAACGCGATTGGACCGCTGGCCGCCGTGGTGAGCATCGCGCAGACCGCTGAAATCGGGGCCAAGTCCGCGCTGCCAATCTGGGTGTTGGCGCTCGGTGGCTTCGGTATCGTTGTTGGCCTTGCAACGTATGGCCGACACGTCATTGCGACGGTCGGCAAAAGGATTACACAACTAACCCCGAGTCGCGGATTCGCGGCCGAACTCGCGGCCGCGACGACCATCGTCATTGCGTCAGGAACCGGCATTCCGATCTCGACGACGCACACCCTGGTGGGTGCCGTCCTTGGTGTTGGCATGGCACGCGGTATCGAGGCTATCGACCTGCGCGTTGTTGCGAGGATTCTGGTCTCGTGGGTCGTCACAATACCTGCTGGTGCTGTTCTCGCGATCCTGTTTTTCTTCCTGTTCCGCGCGGTATTGCCCTAAGGGATTCACTATGCGCTCAATGCTGGTCGCGATTTGCGCGACGTTAGTCTCGACCCAGGCGGTCGCCCAGGTTGCCGAGGCACCGATCATCCGGTACGACTCCCGGATACATCCCGAACTCGGACCGGCCGGCATGGTTGCCTCACAGAACTACCTGTCGTCTGCTGTTGGTGCAGAAATCCTGGAGGCAGGTGGCAACGCTGTCGACGCCGCCGTTGCCGTCGGCTTTTCACTTGCCGTGACATTACCCCGGGCGGGCAATCTTGGTGGTGGCGGATTCATGCTGATTCACCACGCTGAATCCGGTGCCGATATCGCGATCGATTATCGGGAGATGGCACCGATCGGTGCGACGCGCGACATGTACCTCGATGAAAACGGCGATGTGCACAAGACGCGGTCGAGGTTCTCGCACCTTGCCTCTGGTGTACCTGGAACGGTCGCAGGGCTCTACAAGGCGCACAGCGAGTTTGGCCGCCTGCCCTGGAAGCGCCTGCTACAGCCGGCGATTCAACAGGCGCGAGAAGGCGTCACCATGACTTATGACCTCGCCGGATTGTTGCGATCACGGCGTGACCGGCTGTGCCAGAACGAGGCGGCCTGCGGCTATTTCTACAAAGAAGGCGGCGTCCCGTACGAGCCTGGTGAACTGTGGGTGCAGAATGACCTGGCCGCCACGCTGGAACGAGTTGCCGATCAGGGGCCCGAGGGCTTCTACTCAGGAGAGACGGCCAGACTGATCGCTGCAGAAATGGCGCGGGGTGGCGGGCTGGTTGATTTGGAATCGCTGGCCGCCTACAAACCGGTCGTGCGCGAGCCAGCACGTGGCACATACCGCGATTACGACATCATTACCATGCCACCACCAAGTTCGGGCGGCATACACGTCATCCAGATGCTCAATATCCTGGAGCACTTTCCGGTTACCCAATGGGGCGCTGGCAGCGCCGCCAATGTCCACGTGTTGACCGAGGCTGCAAGGCTTGCCTACGCGGATCGCTCCGAATACCTGGGTGACCCTGACTTCGTCGACGTGCCGGTCAACTGGTTGACGAGCAAGGCCTACGGGAAGGAACTTGCAGCGACCATTGACATGAAGACCGCGCGCACGTCGGAGGATGTGGCTCCCGGTGTCGAGCCGCTTGCGGAGAGTCCGGATACAACCCATTTCTCCGTGATCGACGACGAAGGTAACGTCGTCGCAAATACCTACACACTCAATTTCTCTTACGGATCAGGAATTGCAGTTGCCGGCGGCGGTTTCCTGCTCAATAACGAGATGGATGATTTTGCCGCCAAGTCGGGTGTACCGAATGCGTACGGACTGCTGGGCGGGGACGCGAACTCAGTCGCAGAAGGGAAGCGGCCCTTGAGTTCGATGACGCCAACGATCGTACTGAAGGATGGTGAAGTATGGTTCGCCACCGGCAGCCCGGGTGGTAGCAGGATCATTACCACCGTGTTGCAGGTCGTCGTCAATATGATCGACCATGAGATGAACCTGGCCCAGGCAACCATTGCACCGCGCATGCACCACCAGTGGTACCCGGATGTCTTGCAACTTGAGTCGGGGTTCAGCCCTGATACCGTCAAACTGTTGCAGGAAAAGGGACATGACGTGCAGCGTTCGCGCTACTCGATGGGCAGCGTCCAGAGCGTTGGGTTCAAGGATGGTGTTTATCGTGGCAGTTCCGATTCGCGCCGCCCCAATGCGGCCAGCAAAGCGCCGGCAGAAAAACGCGACCAGTGACAGGGTGCACCCCGGGGTTTCGTTCTTACCCCGCTCCAATGCCCAATCGCCTGCCGTATTCGGATTCGTACTCCAGCTGCATCTTGTAGAACGGGCGTGGCTGACTGCCCTCGAGTACGTCGACCAACACGTTCAGGTGAGTGTGCCAGCCGCCGCTGACGCTGAGCACGGTGTCCTTTGAATCCAGGCGGCGGTGCGTGAGGACGAGAACAACCCGGTCGCCTTGCTCGGTGAGTTCATAGCAGACAACGGACGACTCGTCGCCGAATTCCCAGGTGTGTTCGAGAGTATTGGGCGGGTCGCAGCGTGTGACCCTGCCCTTGAAGGATATCTTTTCTGGCCTATCCCTGTACTTCTCAGGGCGGGGGATGTCCTCGTCACTCGACAGCGACACGTTGTGAAAATGCATATCAACGTGGCCATCGACCGCAGTCTCCACATCACCACCGCAGAGCCAGCGGGCACGTTTGTCACTCTCGGTCAGGTACGCCCAGACGCGCTCGATGGGGCCGGGCAACACGCGTTCGAATCTCACAGTGCTCTCGTCGAGCAGTTCGCCGTACTCACTCATTGTCCTGTCTCCTTCAATCGTCGTGCTCGCCCAGCAACGCCTCGAGCCTGTCGAGCCGTCCGGACCAGTATTCGCGCACCTTGCCAAGCCAGGCCTCGACCTCATCGAAACTGTCGTTATTGAGCCTGTAGATCCGCCGCTGGGCGTCTGCTCGCGCCGTTACGATGCCGGCTTCGCGAAGCACCTTCAGGTGCTGCGAGACGGCAGGGCGACTCATCTCGAACTGGTCAGCCAGTTCGCCGAACGAGGATTCACCAGAGGCCAGTGACTCGATGATCTGGCGGCGCGTGGGGTCGGCAAGGGCAGTAAACGTATCCATGACTTTATAATAAGTAAATACTTAATTAAGTCAAGGCTTATTTAAAGCGGGAGTTTCGACACCTGTGAATTCAGGTCGAAATGCAGCAATGGGTTCAGACCATCAAACGGCGCGCAGGTACCAGTCGAAGTCTTGTTGGGCTATACGGTTGTGGTACTGCTCGGCCTCATGTCGCCGGACCATCGCGTAATTCCGGCAATAGTCCTTGCCGAGATACTCGGGAAGCACCTTGCTGCGCTGGAATGCGTCGATGGCGGCTTCCCAGCGATTCGGGATCTTCAGTTTCGGCGAGATTTCCTCGCCCTGTTCGATCATCCGGCCCGGGTCGATACGGTTCTTGATGCCGTAGTGCACGCCCGCAGCCACTGCCGCCATAACGAGGTAAGGATTGGCGTCGGCACCGGCAGTGCGATGCTCAAGACGCAGGTTCGCTTCGTCCGACTCGGGAATACGAACCGAGACGACCCGGTGATTGACACCCCAGTTTGGCTCGACCGGTGCGAACATGTCGGGTCGAAGTCGTCGGTAGGAATTGGCGTTGGGGGCACCGATCAGCGTAGTCTCGGGCATCAGTTGGAGCAGCCCGCCGACCGCATGTCGCAGGCGAGCCGAGAAGGGCGGCAGCGCCAGTTTCTCCTTGCCCTGCGAGAAGTAATTCGTCCCGTCCTTGTTGACGATGCTCATATGGATATGCAGCCCGCTGCCGGCATCTTCCTCGAACGGCTTGGCCATGAAGCACGCGATGAATCCATGCTTTCTCGCCGCAGCTTTGATGATGCGTTTGAGCATGACGGCGTGATCGCAGGCCAGGACCGGATCGTCGACATGGTGCAGGTTGATCTCGAACTGCCCTGGAGAGTATTCCGAGATCGCAGCCTCGGCCGGTACCTTCTGTGCTTCACACCAGTCATAAACGTCGTCGAGGAAAGCCTCGACCTCAAACAAGTCATCGGGATGATAGACCTGGGTGCCGGGTTGCGGCCTGCTCGTACCCGGAACTTTCGGCGCACCGATACGAGGCTCTTCAGAGTTGCCATCAAGCAGGTAAAACTCGAGTTCGGTTGCGACGACGACTTTCTTCCCGGCCGTTCTCAAGGGCGCGAGCGCGTTCTCGAGCACCGTACGCGGGTCGCCGAAAAAATTGCCCCCATCCTCCGACTTCATACGGAAGAAGGCCTGGCCCATCGGTTTCCTTGACCATGGCACCGGCACGATAGAGCCGCATACGAGTGTAGCGGGCAGGTCCGGGTCACCATCATCGGCGCCGTAGGGTACGCCGGACACGACTTCACCAAGACCTGTGAGCATGGTGGCACCGGCACAAAACACGAAACCTCCCTTGCAAGCCTTGTCGAAATCGCCCGGACGAACGCGTTTGCCCCTGAGGATCCCGTTGAGATCCGGAATCAGCAGATCCAGCGATTCGAACTTGCCGTATTTCTTTTCGGCGGTCCGCAACTCCGATAGCAGGGACTGGTTTCTTGCCATGATTTCGTCTCAAGAATGATTGCGCGGACAAGGATCATGGATTTGAGGAATGACCGCAATGTCCATTCTGTTACTATATGATGAAACCTCGATTCATAATATGGAACACGGGATGCGCGACAGAAAAACGCCGAAAGGCGCCCAGGCGGCGTTACGCGCGGTGCGATTGCTGAAGCTGTTTACGTCCGAGCGGCCCGAGCTGCAGCTTGCCGAGGTGAGCGCACTTGCCGGTCTGAACAAGACCACTGCTCACCGGCTATTGCAGGCCCTGCACAGTGAGTCGTTGCTCGATCGCAATGCCAGCAATGGTGCGTACCGGCTGGGCCCGGCTCTCATGGCACTCGGGGTGCAGGCTTTGTCGAGCGATAACCTTCGGCTCAAGGCACGCCCCCTGCTCAAGCGGCTTGCCGAGGAGACGGGTGAGACGGCGACGCTGGAAGTGCCCATTGACGACACGATGCTGATTCTTGACGAAGTGACAGGTGGGCACTTTCTGGCGGCAGGCGGTAATGTCGGGACTCGCTGGCCGATGCATGCGACGTCCACGGGGAAGGCGCTTATCGCATTTGACGAGTTCGGCATGGAGCGCCTCGGTGAGCGACTGACGCCACTGACGGCGCACACGATCATCGAGCCGGAGAGACTCCAGGATCAGTTCGGCGAAATTCGTCGTCGCGGTTTCGCGGAGACAGTAGACGAGCTGGAGGACGGCTTCTCCGGCGTCGGTGCGGTTGTCCGCGGCAGCACAGGGGAGATTCTCGGGGCCCTGTCAATCTGTGGTCCGACACAACGTATGACGGAGAACCGGCGTTCGAGCCTTGGCGCAACGCTGTGCGCTGCGGCCGGGCAGCTGCAGCCGCGGTATTGAGCCATCGTGATAAGATGCGCAACGATTCTTGGCTGCAGGAATAACTCAATCAATACTCGCAAGCTGGTCTCCCGGAACCCTATCCGCAAGTTCATCGTCGCAAGCTGGTTTGCGGCCCTCCTTCCACTCTCTGCTGCAGCGATCGAGATCGAGACTCCGGATGTCGGGCTGACCGGTGTACCCCTGAACTACACGGTTTCAGGTGTTGTTGCCGGCGAGTCGGTGCAGCTATCTGCCGATGGCGCAACCTACACGGCGACGGCAGATGCCGATGGCAATGCATCCTTCCCGGATGTGGCTATCGTCGAGGCCGGTTCCGCCACGATTTTGGCGACGGCGGTCTCCGGCACGGCCACCGCCGACCTGCGCGTGATTCCCGGATGGGTGTCAGTGTTGCCAGCGGTGCTGGCCATCACGATCGCGCTGACACTGCGAAACGTAATTCCGGCATTGGTGCTTGGCCTCTGGGTCGGCGCAACGGCCCTGCAGTCCTTCACACTCGAGGGCGTGGGTCGCGGCTTGCTCGACAGCTTCCAGGTATTCGTTACGGGCGCCATCGCGGACTTCGACCGGGCGTCGATCATCCTGTTTACCATGATGATAGGCGGCATGGTGGGGATCATTACCCGCAACGGCGGAATGGCCAGTATTGTCAGGGCGATCGTCAGTCGTGCGAAGACTGCGGTCGGCGGCCAGGTGGCCGTGTGGCTCATGGGCCTTATGATCTTCTTTGACGATTACAGCAATACGCTGGTCGTCGGCAACACGGCGCGCTCTCTGACGGATCATCTCAAGGTGTCGCGCGAGAAACTGGCCTACATTGTTGACTCAACAGCGGCGCCCGTGGCCTGTATCGCCCTGATTACGACGTGGATTGGCTACCAGATCGGCCTGGTCGACCAGGCCCTGGCATCGATAGATGAGTTGTCGGATGTGCAGGCCTTTTCGGTGTTCATTCACTCGATACCGTACAGCTTCTACCCGATTCTGGCGATCGTGTTTGTATTGATGATTTCGGCAAGCGGGCGAGACTTCGGGCCGATGTACAGGGCTGAAGTGCGTGCGCGCAATGGGAGCGTGAAACCCACGACGGGTGAGACGCTTCCCTCAATTCACGGGGACGAACTCGAGGCCAAGGACAATATCCCGTTGCGAGCGATAAACGCGTTTGTCCCGATCATTGCCCTTATCGTCGCATTGATGGTGAGCCTGGTGGTGCTGGGCAACGGCAATACCGTCATTGAAGTTCTCGAGACAACGAGCCCGTTTCAGGCAATGATGTACTCGTCATTTGTTGGTGTACTGGTTGCGGCAGCTTTGACGATCGGGCAGCGCATCCTGTCGGTGCACGAAACCGTCGACGCGTGGTACGGCGGGCTGCGAGCAACCCTGTTCGGCATGATTATCCTGGTGCTTGCCTGGTCGCTATCAGACCTGACAACTGCATTAAACACCGCCCAGTATCTCGTCACCTTGCTGGCCGATTCGTTGCCAGTCGCACTGATTCCGGCCATCGTGTTTATTCTGGCCGCCTTTACCGCATTCACGACGGGTACAAGCTGGGGAACCATGGCCATCCTGATGCCGCTGATCATCCCGTTGTCCTGGGCGGTCATGGGCATCAACGGGATGGGCGACCCGAGCGGCATGCACATCCTCTATTCGTCGGTTGCGTGCTGCCTGGGCGGCGCCGTCTGGGGTGATCATTGCTCGCCGATCTCCGACACCACGGTGCTGTCGTCTGTGGCGAGTGGGTGCGATCACATCGAACACGTACGCACGCAGCTGCCGTATGCAATGCTCGTCGGCATCGTCGGACTGGTCGTCGGGACCATCCCCGGCGGCTTCGGCATGTCCCCGCTGGTTTCAATAATCCTGGGCATCGTCATCCTCGGCGTGGTGTTGAAGACGCTTGGCAGGAAAGCCGGAGCAAGTTAACTCCATGTACCCCAAACCCATCATCGGCGTTCCTTCGGACCGCCGCGATTACGGTCCTCATTCCTTTCATATGGTCGGTGAGAAGTATCTGCTCGCGCTGATCCAGACGGCCGGCGTACTGCCGCTCATGACCCCGGTTCTTGCGGACGACATCGATGTCGATGAGTTGCTTGAACAGTTTGACGGCGTCTTCCTGACCGGCAGCTATTCAGACCTGGAGCCGCACCATTACGATGGTGAACCGAGTGCCGACGGAACCCTGCATGATCCCTGCCGTGACGCGGTGACGTTGCCTCTCGCGAAGCGCGCGCTGGAAAAAGGCGTGCCGCTGCTCGCCGTCTGCCGTGGCTTCCAGGAGCTCAACGTGGTCCTTGGTGGCACTTTGCACCAGAAGGTGCACGAGGTACCGGGATACCACAATCACCTGGAAAACAAGGAAGACCCGCTGGATGTGCAGTACGGACCGTCCCACCCGGTCAACCTGCCCGAAAATGGACTGTTGCGGGGGCTTCTGGGCAGCGATACTGCAATGGTGAATTCCTTGCACGGGCAGGCGATCGCGAAGCTGGCTGACGGTGTCAGTGTGGAGGCGATAGCAGATGACGGCCTGATCGAGGCATTTCGGGTCGACGATGTTCCGGGGTTCACGCTTGCGGTGCAGTGGCATCCCGAGTGGAAAGCGACCGAGAACGAGTTATCCAAAGTGATTTTCAAGGCGTTCGGCGATGCATGCAGGGAGCGTGCGCGCCAGCGACAGGTGTAATGTGAGTGACGACAATTTACTGCAGGACTGGTTGATCGAGCGCAACGTCGACGATGTTGAGGCCATCGTGCCCGACATGGCGGGCTCGGCGCGTGGCAAGGTTGTACCTGCCGCCAAGTTCGGCATGGGCGACATGAAAATGCCCGAGGGAGTGTTCGCGCAGACCATTTCCGGCGACTACGTGGACGACCCCGACAATGTTGAGGACCGGGACATGTGGCTGGTGCCTGATCCGGAAACACTACGGCCCGTGCCGTGGGCGGCAGACCCTGCTGCTGCGGTCTTCCTGGATTGTTACCACCGCGACGGTTCTCCGGTGGCCAAGTCGCCGCGTGGCGTGCTGCGGCACGTGCTGTCCATGTACGAGGCGAAAGGGTGGATCCCGGTCGTGGCACCCGAGGTGGAGTTCTACCTGCTGAGCCCGCATTCGGACCCGAACGAGGATGCCGAGCCGCCAGAAGGGCGCCTCGGCCGGACCGAGGGTGCGAACCAGCCCTACAGCATCGACACGATGAACGATTTTGACGAGTTCATTAACCAGGTTTACGAGTACTGCGAAGTGCAGCGCATCAACATCGACACTATTTCGCAGGAGATGGGCCCGGCCCAGTTCGAACTGAACTTCCTGCATGGCGACGCGCTCGAACTGGCTGACCAGGTGTTCCTGTTTAAACGCACGGTTCGCGAAGCAGCGATCAACCACAAGATGCACGCTACATTTTTGTCGAAGCCGATGTCCGAGGATGCAGGCAGTGCCCTGCATATTCACCAGAGCATCGTAGACAACCAGGGCAACAATATTTTTTCCGACGACAAGGGCGAGCCGACTGACCTGTTTTACGGCTTCCTCGGTGGCCTGCAAAAGTACATGAACGAGGCCTTGCTCATTTTTGCGCCGTACGTGAATTCGTACCGTCGCCTGGCAAGCCCGTGGTCATCACCCGTCAACCTGGCATGGGCAATCGACAACCGGACGGTCGGACTGCGTGTTCCGGACTCGCCGCCGGCGGCGCGCCGCATCGAAAACCGGCTCGCAGGGTCTGATGTAAATCCGTACCTCGTCATCGCGGCGTCCCTGGCTTGTGGATACCTGGGAATGGTCGAGGGACTGAGACCAACCGCGCCGACAGAAGGCAGCGCCTACGGGGATGATCACAGTCTTCATCGCCACATTTTCGCGGCGATCGAGGCGATACGTGGATCGAAAGCGATGCGCAGCATGCTCGGTGATTCGTTTGTCGACCTGTACGTCGCATTGAAGGATGACGAGTACAAGGAATTCCAGGAGATCATCACGCCGTACGAGCGTGAGATCCTGATGTTCAATGTTTGATCTTTATTGATTGGGTGATTAATGGCAGCAATAGAAAAACGCTCACGCGAAGATTGGCAGAGACTCGATAAAGAGCATCACCTGCATCCGTTCACGGATCACAAGGACCTGCACGAGAGACGATCCCGCATTATTACGCGCGCGGAAGGCGTGTACATTTACGACGCTGATGGCAGCAAAATTCTCGACGGCATGTCGGGTCTATGGTGTGTAAACGCCGGGTATGGTCGTGACGAGATTGTCGAGGCAGCGGCTGCGCAGATGCGGGAACTGCCGTACTACAACAACTTCTTCCAGTGCGCTCACCCCCCGTCGATCGAACTGGCTGCCATGCTCAAGGAAGTGTCGCAGCCGCAATTCAATCGCGTGTTTTTCACGGGTTCGGGCTCAGAGTCCAACGACACGATCATTCGCATGGTACGCACCTACTGGGACCTGATGGGCCAGCCCGACCGTCACACCATCATCAGTCGGGACAATGCCTACCACGGGTCGACCGTCGCTGCAGCGAGCCTCGGCGGCATGAAGCCGATGCACAAACAGAGCGGGCTGCCGATTCCGGGAATCGTGCACGTAGACCAGCCGTACTGGTTCGGGTCGGACCGGAGCATGTCGCCCGACGAGCTGGGACGTGCCGCCGCGTGTTCCATCGAGGACAAGATCAAGGAGGTCGGTCCTGAGAAAGTCGCCGCCTTCATTGGCGAGCCTATTCAGGGCGCCGGCGGCGTGATTGTTCCACCCGCCAGTTACTGGCCCGAGGTGCAACGTATTTGCGATAAATACGGCATCCTGCTGATCTCCGACGAGGTCATCACGGGCTTTGGCCGTCTGGGCGAATGGTTCGGTGCGGATTACTTTGCGACGAAGCCCGACTTCATGCCGTTTGCGAAAGGTGTGACGTCCGGATACCTGCCGCTCGGCGGTGTATTTGTCAGTGATCGTGTGGCTGACGTCCTGGTTGAGAAAGCCGGCGAGTTTGCACATGGATACACTTACTCGGGTCATCCGGCAGCCTGCGCAGTTGCAATCACCAACCTCAAGATCCTGCAACGTGAGAATCTCGTGGAACGCATCCGTGATGATATCGGCCCCTATCTCCAGGCCAAATGGGCGGCGCTCGCCGACCACCCACTGGTTGGCGAAGCGCGCATGGTGGGCCTCATGGGTGCATTCGAACTGGTGAAAGACAAGCGTTCGATGGAACGCTTTGATTCGAAAGTGGGCGCTGGTGCCGTCTATCGTGATCATGTAACGGCGTCGGGGCTGTGTCTCCGGGCAAGCGGCGACACGATTATCTGCGCACCACCGTTCACACTTTCGCATGCCGAAGCAGACGAGTTGATCGACAAGGCACTGATCGCCCTGAACCTGACTCAAAAGTCGCTCAGGGGATAAGTATGGACAAGCATAAGAGCGACCATGCCATAAACCGGGAGAGCCTCTACGGCACCACCCCGGAACCAACCTATGCCGGCGTAACGTCGTTCATGCGGCGCAAGTACGTCACTGATCTTGGCGGTGTCGACGTGGCTGTCACGGGAGTGCCTCTGGATACGGCGACGAGCAATCGACCAGGGACGCGTTTCGGTCCGCGATCTATTCGCAACGCGTCGACAATCATGGCGTGGGAGAAGCCCTATGGCATGGAATTCGATCCCTTCGACAAACTGGCCGTTGCCGATATCGGCGACTGTTTTTTTGATCATGGCGATCTGGCGACAGCGCCCGACGCTATCGAGGCGCATGCGTCAAAAATTATCGAGCAGGGCCCGGCGCTGCTGACGCTCGGTGGTGATCATTTCATTACTTACCCTCTACTCAAGGCTCACGCAAAAAGACACGGTGCGCCACTGACGCTTTTGCATTTCGATGCGCACAGCGATACGTGGGAGGATGAGGACGATCGCGTCGATCACGGCACGATGTTTTACTGGGCGGCAAAGTACGGCATCGTTGATCCTGCGTCGTCGGTGCAGATTGGCCTGCGAACCGAGAACCCCGACACGATGGGCTTCAATATCATCGACGCACCGCGTGTTCACGAGATCGGGATCGAAGCGGTTGTTGCCGAAGCTCGGAAGCACCTCGGCGACAAGCCGGTCTACGTGACCTTCGATATTGACTGCCTTGACCCAAGCTACGCACCGGGTACCGGAACACCCGTCTGTGGCGGGCTGACGTCACACCAGGCGATGTCGATTCTGCGTGGCCTGAAAGGGATCAACGTCGTCGGCATGGACGTGGTGGAAGTTGCACCTGCCTACGATGTCGCCGAAATTACGTCATTGGCGGCGACGCATATTGCGATGGAAATGCTCTACTTGTACGCCTGCAAGTAATTCAGGCTGTTTGCTCAAGCTCTCCGGGCAGGAACACGTTCACGATCATTTCGGCGATCTCGTCCAGCGTACTTTCGTCCTCGACGTCTATTCCGCTGGAAGCGCTCAGCTCCTTACCGAGCGCAAGCAATCCACCTGACGACAGCCGAATCATGTTGAACAGCAGCCTGGGATTACCCTGGACGGCGATGCCCAGATCCTGCAGTTCCTTGAGCATGACAAAAGTCGCTTCGAAGAATGGCTGCAGATGAGTCTCGATCAACCAGTCGAGCCGCGGGCTGCCGTAATTCGCTTCCTGGACCATCACCTTGTGTATTGCAGGCTGGCTTTTCGCGTAATAGACGTAAGCCCTGATCATCGAGGCCATACGTTGTTTCGGGCACTCGTCCTGGTGATGTTCGAGAGATGCCGCGAGCGAATGGCGGAAGTCCCTGAACACCCTTTCAGCCGCTGCACGCCAGAGCTGATCCTTGTTCTTGAAGTGGTAGGTAATCAGCGGGTGATGGACACCGGCGCGTTCTGCGATGTCACGGGTCGACGTACCTTTGAAGCCATTTTCCGAAAAGGCTTCGATCGCCGCGTCCAGCAACTTCTGCTGAGTAACGATGCTGCGTTGTTGTTGTTTTCGCGTGGGTTTCTCCGCGACCTTGGTTTCTTGTGTCACAATATTTACCAGTCCAGAAAATAACAATCCCGCTAGATTAGCGGGATTGTGATAAATGGTCCAGTTTGGAAACGATTACGTGCGACCAGCACGCCTCAATGTGACATAAGTCGCTTATTCAAGCGCAAATCCCATTCGCACGCCGGCACGCTTCTCGACGAGAACGCCGTCTTCAATGAATGGTTCGAATTCCCATTTCTCCACAGCCCGAATAGCGGCACTATCGAAGATGCCCTCAGGCTTGCCCCTCATGGCTTCGACGTCCTTGACCGTTCCGTCCATTGAAACCGTAAAGACAATATCCACCCAGCCTGACAAGTTGCGGCGCTGAGCTGTTCGGGGGTATTTCGGTGCAACGTAGCGAGTACGGTTCAGTGCGCTGACCGACACCGGGGTCTGGTCCTTCACAGCGACCGGCGGGGCAGGCTCGGGCTCAGGTTCCTGCGCAACAGTTTCTGCCGGGATTTCGACGGTAGCGGTATCTTGCGCAACAGCATCTTCCGCAGCCTCACCGGAGCCGGTCGTAGCTACATCGACCATTGGGTCGCCGGGTGTTTCTGTGGCGGTGGATTCAGCACTCTTCGCAAGGGCGGCGGCTTCCTCGGCCAGCCGACGTTCGGCAGCAGCTTCTTCGGCCGCTGCCTGGCGATTAGCTTCTTCGATGCGACGACGTTCCTCTGCTGCACGTTCCTGAGCCGCGCGTTGCTCGCGCCGGGCGATAGCATTGCGTGCACCTGCGAGGGCGTTGGCGGTCGCTGTCAACTCTGTATTGGATGCGTCGATATCACTGGCGTCGCGGAGCAGTGTTTCCGCTGCATCAAGGTTGCCGGCATCGATCTCGGCGCGTGCTTGCAGTACGAGCTTGCTCGCCACGACATTGAGCCCCTGGCGTGCGGCCGTGTGCTGAGGATCGTTCGATAGCACCAGATCGTAATAGTAGCGTGCATTGTCGTTGGCCGGGTTCAGTAGCTGTCCTTCCTCAAGGCGGGCGTTGGCCAGGGCCAACACTTCGTCAACCTGTTGTGCGCTACGGGCTTCGCCAAGTTCAGCCTGGACCGCGTCAATTTCACTGGTGTCCGAGACGTTAAGCGCAGTCGCCGCGGCCACGGCATTACCCGCGTCCTCGAAGCGCTTGTCGCGAATTGCAGCGCGCGCATCGCTAAGGTGATTGCGCGACTGTACTTGCCGCAACTGGGCTGTCAGGAACGGCAGACGGCTGTTGTCGGCATCAGCGATTGCGACTTGCCGGAGCGCCGCATCGGCCTCGTCGAGTCGCGACTCAAGCAGGGCGGTCTCAGCCATACCTAGTGCCTGCTGGATGACTGCATCCAGTTCGGCAGCGTAGATCGAGTTTGATGGGTCCGTCGTAACCGCGGCCGTGAAGAGTTCGATGGCATTCGCTCCAACCGGGTTGAATATCTGACCGGCTTCGCGCGCGAGGCGCGCTTCTGCTGCGACGGATTCTGCGTCGACACTTGACTGGCTTGGCGCTCCGAAGTCACCGTCCGCTTCCGTGATCAATGGCGTGGACGTCGTTGCGACAGGTTCTGCGACTGTGGAGGTCTCATCATCACTACCCGTGAACCAGAAGCCCGCGCCAATAATCGCGACCAGCACGACCGCCGCCAACCCGATGATTTTCGGGTTTGTAAACACGGAGCCGCCGGAGCCGCTTGCAGGTGACGCGCCCGGCAGATCCATCATGGTGCCGTCGGGTTGCGAGGGCGATGCTTCTGCACCGCCTTTGAATTTGTCGCCAACCGAGCTGAACAGGCCGGTGACGGTCTCACTGAAGTTCGATTCGCCATCTCCGAACGCGGTCGACAGGCCCTCATCTATCGGCGATTCAACAGACGGCTCGCCAAGCGGCGGGTCAACCGGCCCCGGCGTGGCAGCTGGTTTCGGTTTGCTTGTTTTCGCAGGGTCGGGCGTTTGTTTCGCAGCAGGCATGGGAGCTGGTCTAGCCTCAGCTTTCGGGGCTGGCGGCTGCTTGGCAGCAGGCTTCGAAACGGGCCTGGACGCCGCCGCGGGTTTCGCCGCCGCCT
>Ga0209344_10001344_pt1 | contig 32647 bp, 38 predicted proteins | sample Cruoilmetagenom6_FD_187293 | JGI IMG/M metagenome (GOLD analysis project Ga0209344, IMG submission 187293) | Oil polluted marine microbial communities from Coal Oil Point, Santa Barbara, California, USA - Santa Barbara Oil Seep Sample 6 (SPAdes)... | ecosystem: Environmental > Aquatic > Marine...
GCGAATTCTAGCAAGAGATTATGACTTAGCCCTGACTAAATTAGAGGAGTTAGAATCTTATACTGAGTATATTTCCGTTAATGAGAATAGATTGATTCTAAATTATAAGAGGGCTCAGGCATATTATGGTAATGGCGAACAGGAAAAAGCCATGAGTTTGTTATTGAAAGGTTTGGATGAAGCTGAATTGTTAAATGCATCAAGGTTAAGAACTACCTATACCAATTACCTTGGAGAAATATTTGAAGATTCAAAAGACTACAAAAGAGCCTTAGAATATTTTAAGAAATCACTTGTTAGCTCTTTAAGAAATAGAGATACAATAAGTTTCCTAGATTCTTATTTACGAATTGGTAGAATATTTTATTATCAACAAGAAATTGATTCATCAGTTGAATATTATGAGAAGATCATTGCTTTTAAAGCTAATGAAAATAATGAGAAAACAATCTCTAAAGCTTATAACAATTTAAGTGTTATAGCTTCAAATGATGATGAAAATTTTGAATTGGCAGAGGAGTATGGAAATAAATCTTTAATAATAAAGCAGCAACAAAATGATACTGTAGGGCAAGCAATAGCATTGATAAGACTTAGTAATATTCAGTATAAGCAGAATGAGTTTGACAAAGTAAAGGAGAGTTATTTGAAGGCTTATGAATCTGTGAAGTCCTTAAAAACAGAAGAGGCTTTCAATGTTAAGGAAAATGTTCTTTACAACTTAGCTTATGTAAATGAAGAGCTGAAAGATTTTGAAAGTGCCTATAAATATTTAGAACAAGCTACAGAACTAAAAGATAGTTTAGCTGAGGCTAATGTTGCAAAAAATATTTCAGAAGTTGAAGCCAAATACAATGTAGCAAAAGAAGCGCAAAAAACTGAAGAGGAGAAATCCAGAAGGCAAAGAACACAGTATTTTTTTTATGGTTCAATCCTTTTATTCGCAACCTTATTAGTATTAGCTTATATATTTTATAGAAATTACCGTTTAAAACAAGAAAATGAATTAGATAAAGTTGTAAATGAAACACAAATTAAAATAATTAATGCCACTATAGATGCTAAAGAAAATGAGCGTAAATCAATAGCAGAAACCTTGCATGACAGTGTTAGTGCTTTATTATCATCAGCAAATTTACATTTACAAGCCACAAAAGCTCAGTTAAAAACAGGCTACCCTCAAGAAATTACCAAGGCCCAAACCATAGTAAACGAAGCCTCTGTAAAAATTAGAGACCTGTCACATGAATTGATCTCATCTGTACTGTTGAAATTTGGCTTGGCTTTTGCCGTTCATGATATGTGTCAAAAATATTCTAATTCTGAGATCTCATTATTTAGTGATGATGATGGTGTAAAACGTTACGAACAAAATTTTGAAATTAAGATCCATAATATTATTGAAGAACTCGTTAATAATATATTAAAACATAGCAAGGCTAAAAATGCATCAATAATTTTAGCACATCGAGATAATAATATGTTAAGTATCAGAATGAATGATGATGGTGTAGGTTTTGATGCGAAAAGTGCAAAAATGAAAGGTGGGCTGGGCCTAAGTCATATAGATGCTCGTATAAAAGTGATGAAAGGTGTATTTAATATTGTTTCTTCAAAAGACAATGGAACAAGCATTTTTATTTTAGTACCTATCATAAGTAGAGAAATCTAGCTTATCTCTTTCCTAATTCAATTACTTCCAAGTTTTTAATTTCTTTTTTATCAATGCTAAAGCGAAGCATAGTGCGAACATTATGAAACCCTTGTTTACCAACGGCACCTGGATTCATATGTAATAAGTTTAATTTTTTATCAGGCATTACCTTTAAAATATGTGAATGTCCGGAAATAAATAGTTCAGGAGGATCACTTGCTAGTTTTTCTTTTATTCGTACATCATATCTGTTAGGATAGCCACCAATATGTGTCATAAAAACCTTGATGTTTTCAATGATAAATTCATTATCAAGTGAAAACTCATTCCTAATTTTAGCATTGTCAATATTACCATATACAGCTCGTATTGGTTTCAATAAAGCGATGGCATCTGTAACTTTTAGATCGCCAATATCACCTGCATGCCAAACTTCATCTGCTTGTTTTACAAACTTCAAGATTTGATCATCAATATAACCGTGTGTATCTGATAATAATAAAATTTTTACCAAGGCCAAAAATTTAATTTATACTTTAATTATGATTTAGAAAAGTGGTGATTGTATATCTTTGCTTTTTAGCAAAAATAGCACTTCTTGAGATATTTTATTGAACTTTCATATAACGGGAAAAATTATCACGGCTGGCAGATGCAGCCTAATGCAAGTTCGGTACAGCAAACTATCAAAGATGCTATTTCAAAAATATTGAGGAGTGATATAAATATAGTAGGAGCAGGACGTACAGATGCAGGTGTACATGCTGCACAAATGTTTGCACATTTTGACAGTGAGTTGGAGCTAGATCCTTATGAAGTTGCAAATAAACTAAATGCCTTTTTACCGGAAGACATCGTTATTCATGCTATATTTTTAGCAGAAGATGAGGTGCATGCAAGATTTGATGCCATAAGCAGAAGTTATGAGTACAGAATATGGTTGGGTAGGAATCCATTTTTAGTTGATACTACTTGGCAGTTGTATCAGCAACGTTTAGATATAGAAAAAATGAATGAGGCTGCTCAGGTTTTATTAGATTATACTAACTTTAAATGTTTTTCAAAATCTAAAACAGATGTAAGAACCTATGATTGTAAAGTGTCAAATGCTGAATGGAAGTTAAAAGATAATTCTTTAATTTTTTATATTAGTGCAGATCGATTTTTGCGTAATATGGTACGGGCAATTGTTGGTACCTTAGTTGATATTGGTTTAGGAAAAAAATCAAAACAAGATCTTGTAAAGATAATAAAGAGTAAAGATAGAACAAAGGCAGGACTTTCTGTTCCGGCACAAGGGCTTTTTTTAACTAATGTAACGTATAAAAAAGAGGTATTTAAAAATAAATAAATGGCTGAAAAAGTAACAGGTAAAGTTTTTGATATTCAATTGTTTAAACGACTGCTGACTTATATAAGAAAATATAAGCTGCATTTTTATATTGCATTATTTTCAGTAATATCCGGTGCTATACTTGCAGTAATTAATCCTATACTTTTAAAGCGAATAATTGACGATTTCATCACAAATAAAAACCTTACACAATTACTAAATTTTAGTGTGTTAATGTTATGTGTATTGTTGTTAAAAGTAATTTCACAATTCTTGTTTATATATTTTGCAAATCTATTAGGACAGGGCATAATTAAAGACATACGAATACAATTATTTGATCATCTATTACGCTTTAAAATGCAGTATTTTAATAATACGCCTGTTGGTAAATTAGTAACACGGGTAGTATCTGATATTGAGACCATAGCTAGTATTTTTGGCCAAGGGCTTTTTATGATTATTAGTGATCTGTTAATAATGCTTGTTACCATGACGGTCATGCTTTGGATGAATTGGCATTTGGCCTTAATTGCATTCACCGTATTACCAATCCTTATTTATGCAACTAAGATTTTTCAGAAAGCAATGAAGTCGGCTTTTAATGATGTGAGAAATGAGGTTTCTAACCTGAATACTTTTGTACAAGAACGAATTGTGGGTATGAAAATAGTACAATTATTTACTCGGGAAAAAGTTGAATATGAAGCTTTTAAGGTTATAAATAATAAACATAAAAAAGCATGGGTTAAAGCAATTTGGTACAATTCTATCTTTTTCCCTATTGCAGAAATATTTCCTTCGTTTGCCCTTGGTTTTATTGTTTGGTACGGAGGATTAAGTGTTGCTGTTGATAATTATGCGACTACGGGCGAGATTATTGCGTTTATTATGATGAGCCAGGCATTATTCAGACCGCTTCGTCAGATTGCGGACAAGTTCAACACTTTGCAAATGGGAATGGTAGCTGCAGATAGGGTTTTTGAAATTTTAGATGAAGATGCCCGTGAAATTGATGCTGGAAAATTAAAAGCAGACAGTTTATATGGAGGGATAAAATTTAATGATGTTCACTTTAGTTATATTAAAGATGAACCAGTTTTAAAAGGTATTTCCTTTGATGTGAAACAGGGAGAAACTATTGCTGTTGTTGGCGCTACAGGTGCCGGTAAATCTACTATTATCAATTTACTAAATCGTTTTTATGATATCGATTCCGGAGAAATATTAATAGATAATGAAAGTGTAGACAGTTATCAATTAAATTCATTGAGAGATAATATAGCTGTGGTATTACAAGATGTATTTTTATTTAGTGATACAATTTATAATAATATTACGCTTAACAATGATACAATTACTCTAAATGAGGTAAAAGAGGCAGCTAAAGTTATCGGTGTTCATGATTTCATTATGACCTTACCAAATGATTATAATTATAATGTAAAAGAGCGTGGGGTAATGCTTTCTGTGGGGCAACGACAATTAATTTCTTTTTTACGCGCATATGTTAGTAATCCGGCAATTTTAATTTTAGATGAAGCAACTTCTTCCATTGATTCACAATCTGAATTATTAATTCAAAAAGCTACTGCGAAAATCACAAAAGACAGAACTTCTATTGTTATTGCACATAGACTTGCTACGATAAAAAAAGCTGATAAAATTATTGTGATGGAAAAAGGTGAGATTGTAGAACAAGGAACACATAAAGAACTCTTAAAACAGAAAGGGTATTATAGCAAATTATATGAAATTCAATTTGCTACTGCTTTAGCAAGTTGATACATTATACCTTATCCTAAATCTTCTTTAATAAGTTCTATCAATTTTTTGGTATCATTAAATAAAATAAACTCACCATTTTTGATATAAGAAATTTGACCGGTTTCTTCAGAAACGATCAAAGCAACGGCATCTGATCTCAAACTAATACTAATTGCTGCTCTATGGCGTAAACCAAAACGTGCAGGTATTTTTAAATTGTTATCTATGGGTAAAATTACGCGTGTGGCGGTAATCATATTATCTTCAATAATAATTGCACCGTCATGTAACGGACTATTCTTATAAAAAATACTCTTTAATAAAGGAATATTTACTTCGGCATTCATACTATCTCCAGTATGCTTTACAAAATCAAGGTTATTATTTCGCTCTATTACGATCAAAGCACCTGTTTTTGTTTTACTCATTTCTTCACATGAATGCACTATACTGTCTACATCAGTGATTGATATAGAATCAGATTTTAAAAATTTAAGTTGTTTTAAAACGCCTTTTTTATAAGCAAAATTAGTAGAGCCTACCATCAACAAGAATTTTCTGATTTCTTGTTGAAAAACAATGATCATCGCTATAAAACCAACTCCCAGAAACTTACCTAAAATGTCACTAAGTAATTCCATCTGTAATACTTCTGTGAGCTTCCAGATTAAATAAACTATAGCGATTCCTAAAAAAATATTGATTGCAACAGTACCTCTTATTAATTTATAAACATAATAGAGTAGAAGTGCTACTAGAACAATATCTAAAATATCTAAAATCCTGAAGTTTAAAAAATCTAAAGAGTCCAATCGTTTGGTTTCTGTAAATGTAATAATAATTTATAGTTAATTACAAGAACTGCTTTTTAAAGAAATTAACGATTTAATTCACAGGTTCTAATTCTGAAATCAGGAGTGGATACTTTTGTTTAATGACATCAATTCTTTTTTTTAATAAAGTATTATTTTTATTCTTTTTTAAATTAGCAAGCATGGTATTGAATGATACTCCATAAAGTGAATTTGACAGCCCATTTCTTAGTTCATTATAAGCACTATTAATTTCATTTTGAAGCGTTATATAAGTGCCATAAGAGGTATCTCTACTACTTTGCAATGAAATTATTGCTTTTGTAGGATGGTCTGAAGAAGTTATATCTTTAATTCCATTACACCAATCACATCCATTTCCGTTAACATCTTTTCCACCACCATTATCAATAAAATCTACAACTATTTGTTTGATGTTTTCTGCGTCAACAATTTCTGAGCCTTCAACTTGAATTTCATTATTTGCGTTAATTCTGATTTCAAGAACATTTTTTTCGTTTACATCTATTCGATCAATATGTGTTTTAGCCGGTAATTTTTTAAAAATACCTATATCAGCATTTAACGTAGTAGTAACAAGAAAAAAGATTAATAATAAAAATGCAATGTCTGCCATCGAACCTGCATTTATTTGCGGAGTCTCTCTGTTGCTCATAGTAGTGAAGTTTGAAATTACTATAATAAGTCATCAAGAATAATGCCGAGCTACGAATTATTTCTTGTGGCCACTACTATTTTAATTGCCTCCATGGCTTCTTTAACATCGTGTACGCGAAGGATATTTGTTCCTTTCAATAATGCAACAGTATTGGCCGAGGTTGTAGCATTTAATGCATTTTCTGCGGTTGTTCCTAACAATTTATATAGCATTGATTTACGGGAAAGTCCTGTTAAAATTGGTAATTCTAAAATTTTAAATAAATCTAGGTTATTGAGCAATTCAAAATTTTGCTCTAAAGTTTTGGCAAAACCAAAACCCACGTCCAGAATGATATCATTCACTTTTGATGCTCTTAATTCACTCACTTTTTTAGAGAAATAAAAAATGATGTCCTTTATTAAATCTTCATAAGACGTATGTTTCTGCATGGTTTGCGGAGTACCTTGGAGGTGCATTAAGATATATGGTACTTGAAATTCGGCTACAATTTTAAACATGTTTTCATCTAGAGATCCACCAGAGATATCATTAATCATTGCCGCGCCCGCTTCAATACCTTTCTTTGCTGTTGAACTTCTAAAAGTATCAATAGAAATTAAAATTTGAGGAAATTCTTTTATTAATAACTCTATTATTGGTAAAATTCTATTTAGTTCTTCTTTTTCATCAATATGTTTAGCATTCGGTCTTGATGAATAGCTGCCAATATCAATAAAAGTAGCACCTTCAGATAACATTTTTTCCGCTTGACGGAGAATGCTATTCGTATCATTATATTGACCACCGTCATAAAAAGAATCGGGTGTAATATTTAGAATACCCATTACTTTTGGAGTACTTAGGTCAATTAATTTACCTTTGCAATTAATGTTTTGCATGCTTAAGTTCGTAATATTTTTGTGAAAAAATTAACATGTAATATCTTAGTTTTTAGTATATTTGGTTATAATCTCTCATTTCTTCAAAGAGAGTTTATAAATGTTTAGCGACATATAATAATAAGGCTACAGAAATGTGGCCTTTTTTATTTGGTCGCTACCGTATTTACCACTTTTGAAATTTTTGGCGCTTGATAGTTTTGCATCTTTTTTATAAGGTTTTCAAATGAAGAACTTATGATAAGCATATCTTTATTTATCTGCTTTAAAAAACCTTCATCTACCATTACATCCAATTGTTTTAAGGTATGGTCAAAATATCCATTTGTATTCAATATACCAACAGGTTTGTGCTCAATACCTAATTGACCTAATGTTAATGCTTCAAAAATCTCATCTAAAGTACCAAATCCGCCGGCCATCGCTATATATCCATCAACCAGTTTACTCATCTTTACTTTTCGTTTTGACATTTTTCTAGTAACAAGCATTCGTGTTATTTTGGTATGTGCAACTTCTTCGTGTCTTAACAGATCTGGAATTACACCAATTACTTCTCCATTTTTTTCAAGAACTGCATCTGCAATAGTACCCATCAATCCTATTTTTCCACCTCCAAACACCAAACCAATGTTTTTTTGTGCTAAATAGTATCCTAATTTTTTCGCTTCAAGAGCATAAATAGTATTAAAACCAATACTTGATCCACAAAAAACGGCAATTCGTTTCATTAATAAACTTATTTTTATTGTTGATTGATGTCTGGTAAAAATACATAAATGCGTGAAAATATATGCTTAGTTTTTTATAAATTCGTTCGATAAATTAAATTAGCTACATGCAAAAGACAACAGAGCAATATGATAATGTAATTGTAAGGTGCCGTGAACTTTTTGTGAATAAAATGAAAGACTATGGAAGTGCTTGGCGCATTTTACGATTGCCATCATTGACCGATCAAATTTTTATCAAGGCACAACGGATTCGTCAATTACAAGAAAATGACGTGCGTAAAGTTGATGAAGATGAGATTCCTGAATTTGTAGGTATTATTAATTATTCAATAATGGCTTTAATTCAGTTGGAAAAAGGAGTGGTCGAAAATCCAGATCTTAATGTTTCGGAGGCAACTGAATTATATGATAAGCACATAAATGAAACTAGAGCCCTTATGGAAGATAAGAATCATGATTATGGTGAAGCTTGGCGTGATATGCGCGTTAATTCATTAACAGATCTTATTTTGCAAAAATTGTTACGGGTAAAACAAATTGAAGATAATAAAGGTGAAACATTGGTTTCTGAGGGTATTGATGCTAATTATCAAGATATGATAAACTATGCCGTGTTTGCACTTATTTTAATAAAAGAAAACCAATAGTAATGAAGATCGTAGTACAGATAGCAAGAGTTTTTGTAGCCATAACTTTTATTTTTTCGGGCTTTGTAAAATTAGTTGACCCCTTAGGTTCTGCGTATAAGTTTGAAGAATATTTTGGTGCCGACGTATTGAACTTTGAGTTTTTAATACCCTATGCCTTGCCATTTGCAATACTACTAGTTATTGCTGAAATATTATTGGGAGTTTTATTATTGATTGGTTTTAAACCTAAGTTTACCGCTTGGAGTTTATTGGGGATAACACTTCTCTTTTTGTTTTTAACCTGGTATTCTGCTTATTATAACAAAGTAACTGATTGTGGTTGCTTCGGTGATGCTATAACTTTAACACCTTGGGAAACTTTTTATAAGAATATTATATTAATAGCACTTATCGCATTATTGGTATTTAGAACCGATATTATCAAACCTGTTTTTAGTTTAAAAATTTCAAAGTTGATTACTTTCGGAAGCCTATTCGTATTTCTTTTTATAACATATCATGTTTTAGTGCATTTACCTTTGATAGATTTTAGAGCATATGCTGTTGGTAAAAATATACCAGAAGGGATGATCTATCCTGAGGATGCCAAGAAGGCGGTTTATGAAGATACATGGATATATAGCGTAAATGGAGTAGAAAAAGAATATACTACCGAAGAAAAACCATGGGAAATTGCGGGTTCCACCTTCGTGGATAGAAAGACTAAAGTAATTGAAAAGGGGTATGAGCTACCCATCCATGATTTTACTATGGAAAAAGATGATGTTGATTTTACAGATCTGTTAATGCAAAAAGAAAAGTTGATACTTATAGTGATGTATAATTTGCAAAAAACGGATAAAGAAGCCCTAAAAAATATTAAAGAAATGTCTACAAAGGCAAGGCAAAATGGTTTTGACGTATATGCTTTTTCATCATCACCCATAGAACAATTTGAAAGTATTAAAGAAAAGTTTCAACTAGATCTGGAGTTGTTATTTTGTGACGAAACAACTTTAAAAACAATTGTAAGAGCAAATCCAGGTATCGTAACTTTAAATAAAGGAACAATCACTGGTAAATGGAATGCGCTGGATGCAAATAAGGTAAAATTATAATACTTCTGTCAGTCTACAGTATAGTTGAAATATTTTTTAAAATAGATACTTCCCCTCCCGAGAGCCAGGGATTGGAGTTATAATGGAAATAAACATTATTTATGAAACAACTATTGTTAGTTTTTATTGGAGGAGGTTTTGGTAGTATTGCTCGTTTTATTTTGGCTAGGTATTTTAATAGTTCATCAGACGGTATACCATATGGTACTTTTTTGGCCAATGTTTTAGGAAGTCTTTTAATAGGCCTTATCTTAGGATTTGCTGCTAAGAATGAAGCGTTAAACAGCAATCAAACGTTGTTTTTGGCAACTGGTTTTTGTGGTGGATTTACTACATTTTCAACTTTTGCATATGAAAACCATGTATTTTTAAAATCTGGAGATTTTATGAATTTTTTCTTATATGCTGTTGGCAGTTTTGCCTTAGGTTTTGCTGCCGTATTTTTAGGAATGTTTTTAGTAAAGTCGTTTTGAGGGTTTAGCGAACGAAGAGGTATTTAAAAAGGTCGGCGTTACCATTACCATCTGAAGTGATATTTTGATCAATGGTAAAAGTTCTAGCGCTAATACTAATAGCGCCATATTCAACATCATCTATAAATATATAGTCAGCGTTCAAAATAGCTTCAACCCTAAACTCATAGATGCCTGGATCTAAAGCAGCCGATACACCTTGAACATTATGCTCAACAACTAAAATACCAGTAACTTCATTAAAAGTCCAGGCAATCTGATCTGCCTCAAAATCTGTGGTTGTACCAGAAATGCCTCCAATCGAGCGACTTAAACTCCAATTTGTATCTACTTCGGTATTGGTTGTTGTATCTCCATCCAATGAACAGCTTAACAATAAAACGGATAGAAGTATAAAAAATATTTTTCTCATAATGATCATTTTTTAAAAGATGATTATATTATAAAACGGTTGCGTTTAAGATTATTAAGAATTGTTGTGTGTCTTCGCAGAGTCTGCAACTAACCTATTGATTTCTATCAATTCTTCAGCTGTTAAATCACGCCATTTACCTACTGGAAGATCTAATGATACCGTCATGATCCGGGTACGTTTCAGTTTTGTAACCCTATAATCTAAGTGCTCACACATTCTTCGAATTTGACGATTCAGTCCTTGAGTTAAAATAATTTTGAATTTTGATTGTCCTATTTGCTCCACAAAGCACTTTCTAGTAATAGTATCAAGAATGGGCACTCCATTACTCATTTGTTGCACAAACTGTTTTGTAATTGGTTTATTTACTGTAACAATATATTCTTTTTCATGATTATTTCTGGCACGAAGTATTTTATTGACAATATCGCCATCATTTGTGAGAAATATTAACCCTTCACTAGGTTTATCTAATCTACCAATAGGAAAAATACGATTTGGATAATTAATATAATCAATGATATTATCTTTTTCTACGCCAGTATCAGTAGTGCAAACAATACCAATTGGCTTATTAAAGGCAATATAAACAGGTTTCGCCCTAGGTTTTGATATTAGCTCGCCATCAACCTTCACAATATCTCCGCGAGTAATTTTTGTTCCCATTTCTGGGATAACTCCGTTTATGGTAACGCGACCTTGTTCAATTAATTTATCGGCAGCCCTTCTTGAACAATAACCTACCTCACTTAAGTATTTATTAATACGAGTAGATTGAATTTCGTCCATTAACTAAATTAATTTTTACTTTTTTTTCAGATAGACAGCAGCACTTATACCAACTTCACTCCAGGTTTTACTTATACCATCTGGTCCTGTATGTAATACAAAACAAGCTTTACTAATCGACTCCATTGCAGATTCAGCTTTATAGTCATTAATTAGATCTAAAGTACCTTCCAGTTCAACTAGTTGTCCACTAACAACATAGGTAATGGGTATTTCTTTCGAAACACCATTCATGGATAGGTTTACATTTCCTGTACCGTTATCATTTAAATTTAATGTTCCGGTTAAAGAAACAGTAGTATCCATTACACCAAAAAATAATTGCTTTAGCTTTCCATCTCGTTCTTCATCATCAGAAAATAAACTACTTACGGGTATACTAAATACTGTTCCATTCATAGCTTCTACAGCTGTTGAGGCCTCTTTAATGTTAGAGATTTGTAATTCTTTAAACTCTCCGTTAACTGGAATTTTAGAAGTGGTTTTGTACCCGGTCCATTTTACTGTAACTGTTTTTGGTTCAATAGAAAACTGAGCTTCAACTTTTTTTACTTCTTTTTTACATGCAACGGTAAATATGCTAAAAGCTAGTACTAATGAATATAAAATTGTTTTTTTCATAATGTCTTATTCTATTTTTCGTTGAATTATTTCTTCTACAAGTTTAATATATTCTATTTTAGCATCTTCTTCAGTAATATCATTTAATTGAAAGATTGCATTCAATTTAAACGCATTTCTTACGTTATTTTCCCCGGAAGGTCTCACAAATTGAATACCTCTGGTAGCATGTTTATAATACGCATATAATTTGAGCATAGTATCTGGAGGTAACTTTTCTGTCATTGAAGAAGTTATCTCGTATGCTTTCTGGAATTTATAATCTACTTCTTCCATCAGAATTTAAGCAATTTATACTATTTTGGCAATAACCGTTTCACCACCTTTAGCTTTTTCATTTAAAATTACCTTTACTTTCATATCCAAAGGTAAAAAAATATCTACTCTCGATCCAAACTTTATAAAACCAGCATCTGCACCTTGTTCTACACTTGAATCTACTGTGGCATAGTTAACAATTCGTCTTGCTACAGCTCCGGCTATTTGCCTATATAAAATTTCACCGGTAGATTTATTTTCAACAACAATCGTCGTACGTTCATTCTCTTCAGAAGATTTTGGGTGCCAGGCTACCAAATATTTACCCGGATGATATTTGCTATATTTTACTATACCACTTATTGGGTAACGAGTAACATGCACATTAATAGGAGACATAAAAATTGAAATCTGTCTACGTTTATCTTTAAAGTATTCTTTTTCTTCTACCTCTTCAATTACTACTACTTTACCATCTACTGGTGCAATTATTTGGTTTAAGTTTTGAACTGTATTTCGTTTTGGGTTTCTAAAAAATTGTAAGATCAAAATAAATAGTATAAGAAAAGCAATCATTAAGACTTTATTTAACCAAATAATTGAAATAAATTTGTCTATTGCCAAGATAAGAGCAACAAAAATTAACATTGATCCCATGATAATTTTATAACCTTCTTTATGAAACATCTATTATAATTTTTATCTATTCATTGATTTTTTAAAAGACGTTCTTGCCTTCATTTATTTAAAAATAATGATTATTGACGAAAACATTTATACCTTAATTTTTATTTAAAAAGTAATTAGAACGAATTAATAAGTTAAGTGTAAATATACGTAAACAAAGGCTGCTGAAAATATAATACTATCCAGTCTGTCTAAAAACCCCCCATGTCCGGGAATAAAATTACTACTGTCTTTTACTTTTGCCTCTCTTTTAAATTTTGATTCAGTTAAATCACCTAGAACGCCAAATACAACAACTATAAGCGAGATAATGATCCAACTAAGTGTTGTTAGAATAGGGATGTATTTTGACATAAAATATGCAACCACTAGCGAGGCTACTAACCCACCAAGCGCACCTTCTACTGTTTTATTAGGAGATATTTTTTCGTAGAGTTTAGTTTTGCCCAATGTACTACCTACAATGTATGCAAATGTATCGCTGGCCCATATTAGAATAAATATTCCGATTATTATTTTTGGATGATAAGTTCCACCAATAAAGGGAATACTAGTTATAAAAACAAAAGGCATTACTATATATGCAATAGCTAAAAAAAAATGGCCTAATTTACTTGAAGTTAAACTTACTTTCGGTTTAAATAATTGATAAATAAAAGGAATAAACAACGAAATAATTAAGAAAAAGTGAAAATAATCTGCATCTAAAAAAGATAAATTTGCAAATCTAAAATAGATTAAAGTTGCAACTAAGTACACCCAATTATATCTTAAATCAATTAATTTTTTGAACTCGTAAAGACATACGATCATAAAAAGATAAAATACAATATAAAATGATTCTTTTGAGTATAAAATTGAGCCAAGAATAATATTTACAAAGATAAGCCCTGATAGGGCTCTCGTAAGAAGTTCCTTCATATTATAAATCTTCTAATAAAAGCAAATATAGACTTTTTGCATTGGTATTTCCATAACTTAAAAAGTCATCATTGACTCTGCTTGGCATATAACTTTTGATAGAACTTATATTCGAAGGAAAATCTTTTTTATAATTTTTACGAATACCCATTAAACCCTCACTAGTTGTTTTTACAAGCTGACTGGTTTTAGCAAAAACTATAAAATGTTTTGGTAAATCAGCAATTTTATGCTGACAAACTTGATTAGAAGAAAATAAAACACTTCCGTTTTCAGAAACTAAATGCTCACATGTGGTAAAAAAAGGATGATTACCTTTAATACTTGAATCTCCATTCTTTCCAATTATGGTTATGATCTTGTTGAGATCGTCATTAAAGCAAAGAATATCTTCCCAATTATTTTCATCAATTATGTTCAGTAAATTTTGGTTAACTTCTTCTTGATGTGAACAATATAAAAATTTACCTCCTTTTTTGATAAAATTATGAACAAATATATCGTCTAAAGAGAGGTTAGAAATGTCATTACTTGGTTCTAAGTAATCCACTTCAGAAGCTTCTTTTTTTGTATTAAATAATTTTTTAAAGAGATTCATATGGCAGTTTATGAATTACCCAAAAATATGAAATTACTATAAGTTTAAGCGAATTCTGTTGAAATCTCGCCATCATTGTTTACATCTTTTGGCTCAATAGATGTTTCCTCTTTAGCTTCTTTAGTTTTAGTTTTCACAACTTTTTTTGCCAAAGGATCCTTTACGAAAGGTCTTTTTCCAAATATTCTCTCCAAATCATCACTAAAAATAACTTCTTTTTCTAACAATAATTTCGCTAGTACGATCAATTCTTTTTTGTGTTTTTTCAAGATGGCTTGCGCCCGAACATATTGAGCTTCAATTAATATTGAAATTTCGTCATCAATCAGCTGGGCAGTTTCTTCACTATATGGTTTTGAAAAGTTATAATCAGACTGTCCGCTCGAATCATAATAAGTAATATTGCCTAACTTCTCACTTAATCCGTACACAGTTACCATAGCTCGTGCTTGTTTCGTTATTTTTTCAAGATCACTTAAGGCTCCGGTAGAAATTTTATTATAAATTATTTTCTCTGCAGCTCTTCCGCCAAGGGTTGCGCACATTTCATCAAGCATTTGTTCTGTACGAACAATCATACGTTCTTCCGGTAAATACCAGGCAGCACCTAAAGATTGTCCACGAGGTACAATCGTTACTTTTACTAAAGGAGCGGCATGTTCTAACATCCAGCTAACGGTAGCATGACCAGCTTCATGATATGCAATGGTTTCCTTCTCTCTTTGAGTAATTATTTTATTTTTCTTTTCTAAACCGCCAACAATTCTATCGACAGCATCTAGAAAATCTTGATGATGTACTGCTTTTTTATTCTTTCTGGCTGCAACTAAGGCCGCTTCATTACATACGTTGGCAATATCTGCACCAGAAAAACCAGGAGTTTGCTTTGATAAGAAGTCAATATCAACATCTTTGTCTAGTTTCAAAGGTTTTATATGAACCTCAAATATTTCCCTTCTTTCATTCATATCAGGTAAATCCACATAAATTTGCCTGTCAAATCTACCTGCACGCATTAACGCTTTATCTAAAACATCTGCACGGTTAGTTGCTGCAATAACAATTACATTTACATCAGTACCAAAACCATCCATTTCGGTTAGTAATTGATTTAAAGTATTCTCTCTTTCGTCATTACCACCTGTAATATTATTTCTCCCTCTTGCTCTACCTATTGCATCAATTTCATCAATAAAAATTATTGAAGGCGATTTTTGAGCTGCTTGTTTAAATAAATCTCTTACACGAGATGCGCCAACACCTACAAACATTTCGACAAAATCTGAACCTGAAAGCGAAAAGAAAGGTACTTTGGCTTCACCGGCAACAGCTTTTGCTAATAATGTTTTTCCTGTACCTGGAGGTCCGACTAATAATGCTCCTTTCGGAATTTTGCCTCCGAGTTTTGTATATTTTTCCGGGTTTTTGAGAAAATCGACTATTTCTTGAACTTCTTCTTTTGCACCCTCTAATCCTGCAACATCTTTAAAAGAGGTTTGTACTTTTTGATCTTGATCAAAAAGCTTGGCTTTAGATTTACCAATATTGAAAATTTGCCCACCGGCACCTCCACCGCCACCACCTGCAGACATACGTTTCATAATGAATATCCAAATGGCAATGATAAAAACAAATGGTAATAATGGTAAAATAATATCCCAAATACTATCTTGAGAAATATTTTTAGTATCAAAGGTCAACGTGCGATCTGCTTTTTCAGTTCTGAGCTTGTCTTCAAAATTTTTAAGATCACCAATTTTATAAACATAAAGTGGATTCTTTTCGTTAAAAAACGGGCTTGCTGTTTTTTCTTTATGTTTACTCTTTGCTAATGCCTCTTGTTTAATATAAATTTGAGCAATATCATCATTGGCAATAACAATTTTTTCAATGTCATTATCATTCAGAATAGTTTCAAATTCATTTTCAGATAATTCTGTTGTAGCTAAATCTGCACTATTGAAAAACTGATATCCCAGTATTAAGGCAAATAAAATTCCATAAACCCAATAGAAATTGAATTTAAATTTGAATTCTTTTAGAGGTTTATTATTGTTTTTATCTTGACTCATTTGAGTATTTTAAATATTATATGTTAGTGAGTAGTCTGTATTACTGTTGTCTTTGCATCACCCCAAAGACTCTCAATGTCATAAAATTCACGGATTTGTTTTTGAAAAATATGAACAACAACATTCACATAATCTAACAAAATCCATTCAGCATTGGCTTCTCCCTCAACATGCCATGGTTTATCTTTAATTGCTTTGCTAACAGATTTTTGTACCGATCCTGCAATTGCATTTACCTGAGTATTTGAAGTTCCCTCACAAACAATAAAGTAATCACAAACAGTATTCTCAATTTCCCTTAAGTCTAGAATGCTAATATTTTCTCCTTTAACCTGTTCTATTCCTTTAACAATTTCAGTAATCAACTGATCTGTACTAGCTTTTTGTTTCGTCATTCAACATCTTTATAATTACCTGCAAATGTATTAATTTTATGATTATTGATGTGTTATATTTGCAAATATATATGAAGATTGTCAAACTTAATGCCATTAATTCTACCAACACTTTTTTAAGGGAATTGGCTCGAAAATCTGTTGTTGAAAGTTTAACTGTTGCAGTAGCAGAAAATCAAACGAATGGGAAAGGACAATTTGATGGTAAATGGACTTCAGAAGTAGGTAAAAATCTTACATTCAGTATTTTATATAATTTTTTAGACTTAAGTATTGATAATGCATTTTATTTAAATTGTGCTGTTTCGTTGGCAGTTTATGATACGTTGAGCAAATATCATAAAGAAAAGTTAAAAGTTAAATGGCCAAACGACATTTTGTCATCTCGTAAGAAATTATGCGGTATATTGATTGAAAATACTGTCAGTAATGGTAATATAACGAGTACTATTATTGGAATAGGGTTGAATGTAAACCAAGAAATCTTTCCGAAGGATCTACCTAATGCAACATCTTTGAAAAAAGTTACGGGAAAAGATATTGATAAAGAAAAGTTACTTCATGAACTTCTTGAAAAAATAAAAGAACAACTTCTTTTGGTAGCTGAAAAACAATTTACTCTTCTTCAAAAAAACTATGAGCAAGTCTTGTACAAAAAAAACCAACCTATGATGTTTAGAAACGAGATTTCAGGAAATTTTTTAGGAAAGATTTTAGGTATTACCAAACAAGGAAAATTAATTGTTGAATTGGAAAATGAAACTTTAAAAACTTTTGATTTAAAGGAAATACAGTTTATGTAATATCTGCAATATTTACACTTAAAGTATCAATGAATTTTTGAAGTGGACCTTTGATCATCATGCTCATCATCATATTAAACTTACCATTAAACACAAATTGAACATGACTGGAGCCATCATTTATTTCTGTTATATTACCAGTTAGTGTAAATGGAAATTGGTCATTGGCAGAAGTTAAAACAACTTTTTCAGAAGGTGTTAATTCATGCATTTTTACCTTAATCACAGGCATACCTTTTAGAGCAAATAAGAAGCCATTTTCTCTAACTTCAAATTTATCAGTATTTTCAGGCATGATTTTTTCAAAATTTTCAACGATGGCTAAAAATTCAAATATATAAAGACTAGATTTTTGCACACTAACTTTAGGACTTTCTAAATTCATTTTTTATGCTTTACGGTTGATTATTTTACTTCTTACTTTTACTGCCAATTACTTGGGTTTTCACTCCAACGCTGCAGCGTTTCTAATTCGTTATTATTAATATAATTTGTTTCAACGGCTTGTTCTAATAAGTGATTATAATCACTCAAGGTAGTAAGTTCAACATTTGCTGATTTAAAATTTTCATCAGCAAAACTAAATCCGTAAGAAAAAATAGAAACCATGCCTTTCACTTGGGCATCTGCTTCTCTTAAGGCCTTTACTGCATTTAAACTACTCTTACCTGTACTAATTAAATCTTCAATCACTACTACATTTTGTCCACTTTCCAAATAGCCTTCAATCTGATTCTGACGACCATGCTTTTTAGGTTCTGGGCGAACATATATAAAAGGTACACCTAATTCTTGGGCTACCAAAACTCCAATAGCAATGGCACCCGTTGCAACTCCGGCGATCACATCTGGTTTACCATATTTATCTTCAACTATTTTCGCAAGGTTTTCGCGTAAAAAATTACGAATATTTATAAAAGACAAAGTGGTTCTATTATCGCAATAAATAGGAGATTTCCAACCGGATGCCCATGTAAAAGGATCCTTTGGTTGCAGTTTTATCGCTTTGATTTGTAATAATAGTTCAGCAGTTTTTTTTGCCGTATTTTTGTCTAAAATCATGCTGCAAATGTATACAATTTTTATAAATGATATTCCAATTTATTTGACTGATGAACTCATTGAGAATGATAATATTAATTTTTATAAATATGATGAAACTAATTTAAAAGAAACTTTGGATAAACTTGAAAAAGGTGAGTTAAGCTCAATCTATTTTTATCACACTAATTTGAGTTATTTGTGGAGTGATTTTAAAGACAATTTTAAAATTATAGAAGCAGCAGGAGGTATTGTCTTTAATGAAAAAGAAGAGTTGTTATGGATTTATAGAAATGATAAATGGGATTTGCCAAAGGGTAAAATCGAAAAAGGAGAAGAAAAAACAGTAGCTGCTCTTCGTGAAGTTCAAGAAGAGTGTGGAATTAAAGAATTACAAATTTCAAAATTCATAGCTACAACATATCATATATATAGGTATAAAGATGAATTAATTTTAAAATTTACTTATTGGTATAAAATGTTGAGTAATACTAAGCAAAAACTAGTTCCTCAGATCGAAGAAGGAATTACTGAGGTAAAATGGATTTCAAGAACGAATTCAAAAAAAAATATTAAAAATACCTATCAGAATGTAAAGTTGGTTCTTTTAGAATTGTAAAAAATTAATATTTGGCTCAAAATAATATAAATAAAGGCTCGGCTGAAAAGTAGAGCTTTTTCATTATAATATTTTAGGCATTGATAGCTAGTTTAAATAGGTTATATTTGCCGACTTTTAGAACAAAGTACTATGACAGAGTTTATTAGAAAACGAACCAAAAATGCTAAAAATGATATTTTAAGCGGAATAACAGTTGCATTGGCATTAGTGCCAGAAGCAGTAGCATTCGCATTTGTGGCTGGTGTTGATCCTTTAGTTGGTTTGTATGCTGCATTTATGATTGGTTTAATTACAGCTATTTTTGGTGGAAGACCTGGTATGATCTCTGGTGCAACGGGTGCTTTAGCTGTTGTGATGGTAAGTTTGGTTTCTGAGGGTAATGCACTTGGTGCGGAAGGAGAAAATCTAGGACTCTATTATTTATTTGCTACTGTAATTTTAATGGGTTTTATACAAATGTTGGCTGGAATATTGAAGCTTGGAAAGTTCATTCGTTTGATACCACATCCCGTTATGATGGGTTTTGTGAATGGTTTGGCAATTGTGATTTTTGTATCCCAGTTAAATATGTTTCCACAAATAGCTCCAGATGGAATTTCGTTTTGGAGTAGTACAGGAGAGTGGTTTAGATCTTTGTTTGCCAATGGAAAGTTTTGGCAAATGTTAGGTTTGGTAGCATTAACAATGTCAATTATGTTCGGTCTGCCAAAATTAACGAAGAAATTACCGGAGGCTTTGATTGCTATTTTAGTCGTTTCGGGTATTGTTATTTTTGGAAATTTAGATGTTGCTACAGTCGGTAGTTTTATTCGTGATGGAGGGGGAGAAGGCTTAAAAGGTGGTTTACCGCAATTTCAATTTGATATTTTTAATAAAGTACCTTTCAATCTAGAAACCATTAAATTTATTTTTCCATACGCTTTGATTTTAGCTGCGATTGGTTTAATCGAATCATTAATGACCTTAAATCTAATTGATGAATTAACAGAAACACGGGGTAATTCTAATAAAGAATGTATGGCACAGGGTGGTGCAAACATAGTAACAGGATTTTTTGGTGGAATGGGCGGTTGCGCTATGATCGGTCAATCATTAATTAATATTAAAGGTGGAGGTAGAGGTAGGCTTTCAGGTATTGTTGCGGCATTGGCGTTGTTAGCATTTATTTTATTTGCTTCCGGTTTAATAGAGCAGGTACCAATTGCAGCATTAGTTGGAGTGATGTTTATGGTAGTTATAGGAACTTTTGCTTGGAGTAGTTTTAGAATTTTAAATAAAATTCCGTTGAGTGATATGATTGTATTGGTAGCGGTTTCTGCTTTAACAGTCATATTCGATTTAGCAATAGCCGTAATAGCGGGTGTTATTATCAGTGCCTTGGTTTTTTCTTGGGAAAATGCAATACGTATTCGAGCTCGTAAACGTTTGAAAGAAGATGGTACAAAAGTTTATGAAATTTGGGGGCCATTATTCTTTGGGTCAATTATAGCTTTTAACGAAAAGTTTGATGTAAAAAATGACCCACAAAATGTAGAAATTGACTTTGTAGAATCTCGTATAAGTGATCATTCAGCTTTAGAAGCTATTTTTAGCTTAGTACATAAATATGAAGCTGAAGGGAAAAGTATCAAGTTAAAACATTTAAGTGAAGATTGTAAAATATTAATGTATAAATCGAGTCCTAAATTTAGGGAAGTAATTATCGAAGCAATTGATGATCCTCGTTATCATTTAGCAGAAAATCCTGAGGCGTTTACCAAAGGATTATCGGAATATAAATTATAATAGAAAACTGGCCAACTGGCGATATTTTTATTGATTTTGGACGAATTTCACTCGATGCTCAAAATTCAATCAAATTTCGAGACTGCCCGTTGAGGAGTTTCCAACCGTTCTTCCGTTTTATGAGTGTGCCTGATTCTATGATCTTAAAAGTAGAGATTGTATTGGAGGTATCTAGCATTTTTCCAGAAACAATTCCAGAATAGTTTGCAATAGAATTACTTAATGGATACACCTGAATAGTATCAAATTTAAATTGTATAGATTTTATGGCTTTATTATTTTCGATTAACACATTTGCTACCTGATCATAAGATTGCGCAGACTGGTAACCCGGTGGAACCCAAAAAAAATCAGACGAATTGTCTAGAAAATCAAATTCAGCTTCTAATCCATTTTCATTAATAGCAGCGTGATAGGCATCAAACATTTGGAGTATTTCAACGGAAATACGCTCTTTATCAATTGGTTGTTTGAGCGTACTCATCTCTTCTTTACAACTGGTAAAAATGAGAAGCACGATTAAAAAGAAAAAAGGGCGATAGGTCATGTCATTGAACCTTTACACTATCTGGTACCAAGATACTGAAATTACCATTATTTCTTATGACATCTCTAACAATAGATGAAGAAATGTATGATGTATTTGCGGCTGTTAATAAAAATACAGTTTCAATCTTTGAAAGTTTTCTATTGGTATGTGCAATTGCTTTTTCGAATTCAAAGTCCGCCGGATTGCGCAAACCTCTTAAAATAAATTTAGCATCAATTTCTTTACAAAAATCAACAGTCATTCCTTTATAAGTAAGAACTTTTACTTTAGGTTGATTTTTGAATGCCTCTTCAATAAAATATTGGCGTTGTTCTAAACTGAACATATTTTTTTTTTCGGCATTGATACCAATAGCTACGATAATTTCATCAAATAAATGCACACCACGTTTGATAATATCATAGTGGCCTAATGTTATTGGATCGAATGATCCTGGAAATAATGCTCTTCTCATAATTAGTTGTTTATAGCTTGTTTGATAGCGCTGCCAAATAAATTTTCTAAAGAAATACCTACTTCTTTTGCCTGTTGGGGTAATAAGCTTTCATTAGTTAAACCAGGTACAGTATTTATTTCTAAAAAATAGGGTTCATCACCTATAAAAATATATTCAGCTCTGGAAAATCCACTTAAATCTAGAACCTCGTATACTTTTCTAGCAATACCATTCAAATTTTCTAATTGATTAGAAGAAATTCTCGCAGGCGTTATTTCTTGTGATTTTCCTAAATATTTTGCCTCATAATCAAAAAATTCATTTTCAGAAACAATTTCTGTTGGTGTTAAAACTTTTACTTGATTTTCATATTCTATAACTCCAATTGACACTTCTATTCCGTCAAGGAAAGATTCTATTAAAATTTGATGATCTTCCGCGAAAGCGATATTAATTGCTTCATCTAGATTCTCTTTTTTTGAAACTTTAGAAATACCAAAACTTGATCCGGCATTGTTTGGTTTTACAAAACAAGGCAAGCCTACTTTAGCAATAATTTTAGTAGTATCAATATGATCACCTTTATCAATATAGAATGAAGTAGCAGTTTTGATATCGTATTCTTTAACAACGCTTAAAGTATCACGCTTATTGAAAGTCAGCGCCATTTGATAAAATGGAGCAGAAGTATGTTTTATATTTAATAAATCAAAATATGCCAGAATTGTTCCATCTTCTCCTGGATGTCCATGTATTGCATTAAAAACACAGTCAAAAGTAATATGACTTCCATCAAGTTTAAAAGAAAAATCATGTTTATTAATTGGGTACTCTATATCGTTTACATAGGCAAACCATTTATCTTTTAAAATATGAACCTGATAAGCATTATACTTTTCTTTATTGAGATGTTGATAGACTACATTTCCACTTTTCAAAGAAATTTCAACTTCTGAGGAATAGCCTCCCATGATAATGGCAATATTTTTTTTCATTTTTCGATTTACGATATAAACAAATGTATTGAATATTTAAAGGATAAAAATATGTTTTATATTGTTTTTTTGTTTAAAACTGATTCTAATATCTACCTCGGCACTCATATTTTTTATTTAAGTTTGTCCATTAAACAAGACCAAAATGCAATTATTAAAATATTTAAAAAGCAAAATTTTTATACGAACGATCATAACAATGCTTGTTGTTTTTATCGTAGGAATTTTTTTAGTAATGAAATTTTTAAGTTATAAGACCAATCATGATCAAAAAATTGAAGTGCCAGACCTGGCTAAAATGGGATTGGCTGAAGCGGACAAAACTTTAGACGATTTAGATTTAGATTTTGTTGTGATCGATTCAGCTAGCTTTAAATCTGAGTATCCACCAAAATCTATAATTGAACAAAATCCAGAGGCAGGTGACTTTGTAAAAGAAGGCAGAAAGATATATCTAACATTAAACCCGTCGAGTTATAGAAAAATTGTTGTGCCCAATGTTTTGGGTAAAACAAAGAGACAGGTTGTAACACAATTGACTTCGGCAGGATTTAAGATTGGTGGATCGAGTTATATACCAGATATTGGTCGTGATGTTGTAAGAAAACTACAATTTAATGGTAAAGAGTTAACGGCTGGAATGGCAATCCCAAAGAATAGTGCTATTGATTTAGTATTGGGAGATGGTAAAGGGAGAAGTAGTAGCAATGACTCGAATAATTAATGAGTCATCATGTTAACGACATAGAAGAACAGGACGAACTTTACGAACATTATAATTTTACGGCTAGCGATGGGCAGGAACCGTTACGTGTGGACAAATTTTTGATGAATTTTATAGAAAATGCTACTCGCAATAAAATTCAACAAGCAGTCAAAGCGGGTAATGTATTAGTAAATGACACTGTTGTAAAATCTAATTATAAAGTGAAACCTCATGATGAGGTTCGAGTTGTATTAGCACATCCACCACATGAAAATTTATTAATTGCTGAAGATATTCCTATTGACATTGTGTATGAAGACAATGAATTAATGGTAGTGAATAAACCTGCAGGAATGGTTGTGCATCCCGGTCATGGCAATTACAGTGGTACTTTGGTAAACGGACTCATATATCATATTAAAAACTTACCAAAAAATTCAAATGAACGTCCCGGCTTGGTACATAGAATTGATAAAGATACGAGTGGTTTATTGGTGGTTGCCAAAACCGAATTCGCCATGGCACATTTGGCGAATCAGTTTTATGACCGCACTACTGAACGCCTCTATTTAGCATTGGTTTGGGGAAATATTGAAGAAGAGGAGGGCACTATTACAGGTCATATAGGCCGAAGTTTTAAAAATCGTTTGCAGATGGATGTTTTCCCTGACGGGGAATTTGGCAAACATGCCGTTACACATTACAAAGTGGTAGAACGATTTAGTTATGTGACTTTGGTGCAATGTAAGCTTGAAACCGGTAGGACGCATCAAATAAGAGCACATTTTAAGCATATCGGGCATACCTTATTTAATGATGCCCGCTATGGAGGAGATCAGATTTTAAAAGGAACGACCTTTACAAAATATAAACAATTTGTAGATAATTGTTTTAAGATATTACCTAGGCAGGCTTTGCATGCAAAAACACTAGGATTTCAACACCCAACTACAAAAAAAATGATGCAATTCGATTCAGAACTTCCTGATGATATACAGGCTTGTTTAGAGAAGTGGCGCAATTATACGGTTAATCATAAGGAGTAACTTTTATACTTTTTTGGGAATTACACTTATCGGTCTTGAGTATGAAAAGTATCAGATTCTTTATAGTTAACGTGAAATTCGCAAAGTTTTACAATTAGTCTTTCATCTTGTTTTTCAGTGAATCTTATTTCCATTATCTAAGTTTTAACAGGCACATTCAAATAATGAACCCTTAGTCGGCTTTGTACCTTCAGTAGCATAACCATCAAGCTTCCACCATTCAATCCCACCCATAAGTTCTTTCGCTTTAAATCCTAATTTAGTCATTTTTAGTGCTCCTTTTGTGGAGGCATTGCATCCAATTCCGTCGCAATAACAAACATAGATTTTAGATTTATTAAGATGTTTGGTACTATCTTCTGTCATTTCTTTGTGTGGGATATTAATTGCCGTTGGAATGTGTTCTTTTTCATAACCAAATGTTTGTCTTGAATCTAAAGCAATAAATTCTGTACTATTTTCAAAGGCATCATATAAATCTGATGGATCCATTTCGTAAGCTAATTTGTTTTCGTAGAATGTGATTTGATCTTTCATGTGTTACTGGTTTTAAATTTTGTTTTTGTTATTTCTTTTTTTATATCATATAATCTATAGATATGCAAAATCACTGCTATTGAAGCTCCAATTACAATAGGATGAGCTTCCATTAGCACTCCATATATGATATAAATGGCATTTGCAATTGTAGATATAATTCGCAATTTAGATTCCCCTTTTACTGCCATAGAATATAGGTTTGTGGTTAATGCTACATAACCAATCACATCAATAGGGATGGAATTTGCCATTTTATACTTGGTTTAGTTCTTTATGAAAATGATAACCATCAATTATATAACCTTGGTTAAAATAGAATTTATGCGAACGATAGTTATGTATATATGTGTTTAGTTCAATGGATTTATAGCCTCTTTTAGCAGCCCATTCTTCGATGAGATTGAAAAACATCTTGCCATAACCTTTAGATTGCAATCTATTGTCGATAATAACATTATCAACTTCTAATTGTTTGCCTGAGTATACCTTAGCAGTACTCCAACAGCTGGTTAATCCTACCAATTTGTTGTCATCATAAAATCCCAGTACCATGTAATTATTAAAATTAAAATTGGCACTTAAACTCTTTTTTATCTCATCTAATGACTTTTTATCATTGATTTGCTGTACTAAAGAAGCTACGGTCTCTAGATTGTCAATCGTCATTTTCTTGAAAGTAAACCTTTCTGTTGTTATTGTTTTCATTTATTTATATATTTAGGTTTATCAATATAATATATTAAAAAAAATTATGCGATTGTTTTGCTTATTTCATTAAGATAACTCGTTATGGTTTCATCGTTTCTTTTGTAATAAGACCATTTCCCTACACGTGTTAGTATCACCAATTCTGCATTTTCCATATTACTCATATATAATGAAATAGTAGATTGCGACAATCCTGATTTATCCATGATGTGATTTACACAGACACCAAAATCAAAATGCTTGGTGTCTGGATGAGGCGGAAAGTTTTCTTCAGGATCTTTCAACCACTTCAAAATGTCTAAACGCGTCTGGTTTGCTAAAACTTTATTTATTTTTAAAACATTCACATGACAAACATACAACTAAATATCGATATATCTCAATATATCTTGTTTCATTTTAAATATTGAGATAATTTTTCATTGAAATATTATTTTTTGCTCGCAGAGAACGTTAAGATATCGTTCCGTTGATAGGCGTATTTCACTGAAATTTCATTAGGAAATAAACTAAACTAAATTTGGGGTATTAATTTTATCAATACTGATATAAATTTAAAATTTCGCAATTATTTGATGATTGTTATTTTGAATTGTATTTTTATCCTGTAAAAGAATTATAGCATGAAAATAATTATATCACCGGCAAAGTCCTTAGAGTTTGAAACAAAAGCGACTACAAAAAAGTATACACAGCCCGTTTTTTTGGAACAAGCAGAAAGACTAAATAGAGCGCTAAAAAAGAAAAGTGCCAGGCAAATTTCAAAACTCATGAATGTTTCTGATGCTTTAGGTCAATTGAATTTTCAACGTAATCAAGAATGGAATTTGCCGTTTACACCCAAAAATGCAAAACAGGCTATTTATGCATTTAGAGGAGATGTATTTAGAGGCTTTGATGTTGATTCGTTACCTGCAAATAAATTAGATCAGTTACAAGATAAGTTAAGAATTCTTTCAGGGCAATATGGTTTATTAAAACCTTTAGATCTAATGCAAGCCTATCGATTGGAAATGGGAACTAAGCTAAAAATGGGCAGAAAAAATAACCTGTATCAGTTTTGGGATACTACGATTACGGATGCTTTAAACGACGAGTTAGAAGAAGGTGAACCGCTTATCAATTTAGCCAGCGCTGAATATTTTAAAGTGATAAAACCGAAATTATTAAAAGTACCAATGATCACACCTATTTTTAAAGATTTTAAAAATGGTGGGTATAAAACTATTATGACCTTTGCAAAATTGGCAAGAGGTTATATGCTTCGATATATTATGGATAATGAAATTGATACTGTTGAAGATTTAAAAGGGTTTACTACAGAAGGTTATGCATTTGATGCGAATATGTCAACTGAAACGGAGATGATGTTTACACGATAGATGAAAAGTGTAAAGAAATTATTTAAAATTGGCTTACTACTTTGTATTTTCCTCTGTGGAATTATTTTCCTATCAAATTATTTGATTGAAAAAAATGCTAGAAACAAAACATTTGCACAAATAGATTCAATTAAAGAGAATAAAGTAGGTTTGGTTTTAGGCACTTCAAAAAAGTTACGAAACGGAAACATTAACTTATATTATCAATTTAGAATTGATGCAACTTTACAATTATATAAAGCAGGCAAAATTAAATTTGTAATTGTGAGCGGAGATAATAGTTCTAAGAATTATGATGAACCAACTACTTTCAAAAACGATTTGATAAAAGGAGGAATCCCAATGGACAAAATTTTTCTTGATTATGCCGGTTTTCGAACCTTGGATTCAGTAGTCCGTGTAAAAGAAATATTTGGCCAAACAGAAATAACCATTATATCGCAAGAATTTCATAACGAAAGAGCCATTTATTTAGCTCGCAATTTCGGAATTGAAGCTGTTGGTTTTAATGCTAAAGATATTTCAGGTAGATACGGAATTAAAGTTAAACTTCGAGAATATCTAGCAAGAACAAAAGTGTTTGTTGACATTCTATTTAAGGTACAGCCGAAATTTTTAGGAGAAAAGGTTGAGATAATGTAGAATGGAATCAATTAATATTAATCAATACTCTTACTTTTTGAAAGCTGAATCAAGTGCAGCATGAGAAAACTAGTGTTTATGATTTAGGTAATATTTCATTCCTCCGATTGTAGGAATCCATTATAGAATTTATTTAACATGTCATTTCTCCCTTTCGACTTGTTTCACAAGGTACTTTCAATAAAAATATATTTTCGTTTCGGTAATGCTCAAAGTGACATTTAGGTTATAGATTTACTAACAATCTGCTAAACCAACATTTACCGCTAAACCACCTTCTGAAGTCTCTTTATAATTGGTATGCATATCTTTTGCCGTTTGCCACATCGTATTTATTACTTTATCCAGAGATACTTTAGTATGTGTGCTATCACTTTCTAAGGCTAATTCTGCAGCATTAATTGCTTTAATTGCTCCCATTGAATTTCGTTCAATGCATGGCACCTGTACCAAACCGCCAATAGGGTCACAAGTTAACCCTAAATGATGTTCCATAGCAATTTCAGCAGCAATCGTAACTTGTTCTGGCGTACCACCTAATAGCTCTGTCAGAGCACCTGCGGCCATTGCCGAAGAAACTCCAATTTCTGCCTGGCAGCCACCCATTGCAGCAGAGATCGTAGCATTTTTTTTAAAAATACAACCAATCTCGCCAGCAACTAATAAAAATTGTCTTATTTCTTTTTGAGACGCATATTTATTTACAAAACATAAATAATACATCAGCACAGCCGGTATTACTCCTGCACTACCATTTGTGGGCGCCGTAACAACTCGGCCTAAAGATGCATTTACTTCATTTACACTAAGGGCAAAACAACTAATCCATTTAAAAATTTTATGAAATTTAGGATTGATCTTTCGAATGACTTCAATCCATTCTTGAGAATTAGAATAAGTAGCACCTTTAATCAATTTATGGTGAATATCAAAAGCTCTGCGTTTTACATCAAGTCCACCGGGTAAAAACCCTTGAACATGACATCCTTTATAGATACATTCTTGCATGGTATGCCAAATATTATCTATATCTCGGTTAATTGATACCTCACTTTTCCAAGTCTTTTCATTTTCTAAAACAATTTCTGAAATTGTTTTTTTATATTGAGTACAATGATTTAATAATTCTTCGCCAGAAAAAACGGGGTAAGGTAATTTAACTGAACTGTTTGATACTGTTTTACTTTTTTCTTTAATAACAAATCCACCACCAATCGAGTAATAAGTACTTTCAGTTTTCTTACCATTATTTAAAAAAGCTGTAAAGGTCATTCCGTTAGGGTGAAACGGTAAAAATTCTTTATCAAAAATAATTGCTGTTGATGGAGAAAAATCAATAGAATGTTCACCATTAAGATTTAATCTTTGTAAAGTGTTTATTATTTCAATTGTTTCAGAGATACTTTCTGTGTCAAATGTTTCAGGATCTAATCCCATTAAACCCAATTGCAATGCAATATCTGTTGCATGCCCTTTTCCCGTTAAGGATAAAGATCCGAATAGATCCACTTTAATACTAGTAATTGTATTGAATTGGTCTTTAGATTTGAGTTCTGCAATCCACCTTTCGGCAGCTCGCCAAGGCCCTAAAGTATGCGAACTCGAAGGTCCTACGCCAATTTTCAGCATGTCAAAAATACTAATGCTTTCCATATTAGGGTTGATAATAATTTTGGCAAATGTAAGTAATCATTATATTCAATGTATCCATAGAATTATAATTTTTAAGACAAAAATTAGTTGATCTAATTACTCATTTCAGGGTACAATTTTTTTAATTCGGTTTCTTTTATAGAGATGATATTCACATCTAAATCAATAGCTGCTGACGGCATATCCAAAGAATCACGTTTTACAGAAACTATCTCATCTATAACATTCATCCCTTTAAGTACTTTTCCGAAAATAGTATAATCTCCATCTAATCGGTGTAAACCTTCTTTGTTTTGTACTATATAAAACTGACACCTAGCGGATAGTTTATCAGGATTTCCATCTCTTCCGGCCCCTAAAGCACCATAGTCATGAAGGAGTTTGTCGTTGAATTCTGGTTCTAGTAGATATTCAGGGTCATTAAAACCTTCAGGTGTATCCGGGCATCCTCCTTGAGCTACAAAATCTGGAATGACTCTATTAAAAGTTAACGTATCCCAATAACTTTCATTGGCTAATTCAATAAAACTAGCCTTATGTTTTGGAGTTTCATCATACAGCCACAACAGAATTTCACCATTTGGAGTCATTATTTGTCCAATTTCGTATTCTTTTTCCTGAGCGCAGGAAAGACATATTATAATACAGATGAAAATAATAAGCTTTAAGACTAGTTTAGAAAAAGGTACGATCATAATGACTTGTTTTAGATAAGATTTTCAACTAAGATACCCCAAATTATGATATGAAATATACCTTCAATCAAATATAAATTATGTCTTTATTTGATTCTGAGAAAGAAATTTTATGACACTATGTCATTTTAAAATGAATTTTTCTGTCAAAAAACAGAAAAAATAGCAATGGCATAATGATTGACTCATTGAGAGTGTAGTAAAAAAACAAACAAAAATTAATTTAACTATATATTATGAGTAAAATAATAGGAATAGATTTAGGAACAACCAACTCATGTGTTTCTGTAATGGAAGGTAACGATCCAGTTGTAATCCCAAATGCTGAAGGTAAAAGAACTACACCTTCTATTGTAGCATTTATTGAGGGAGGTGAGCGTAAAGTTGGTGACCCTGCAAAACGTCAGGCAGTAACTAATCCTACCAAAACTGTATATTCAATTAAACGTTTTATGGGTAATAAGTACTCTGAGTCTAAAAAAGAAGCAGAGCGCGTACCATATAAAGTTATAAAAGGAGATAATGATACACCAAGAGTTGATATTGATGGTAGACTGTATACACCACAAGAAATTTCTGCAATGGTGTTACAAAAAATGAAAAAAACTGCTGAAGATTATTTAGGTCATGAGGTAATTGAAGCTGTAGTAACTGTACCGGCATATTTTAATGATGCACAACGTCAGGCTACAAAAGAAGCAGGTGAAATTGCAGGTTTAAAAGTAAGTAGAATAATCAATGAGCCTACCGCGGCAGCATTGGCCTATGGTTTAGATAAATCAGGAGCTGATAAAAAAATTGCAGTATACGATTTAGGTGGTGGTACTTTTGATATCTCAATCTTAGAAATTGGTGATGGTGTATTCGAAGTATTGTCTACAAATGGAGACACACATTTAGGTGGTGATGATTTTGACCAGGTAATTATTGATTGGTTAGCTGAAGAATTTAAAAAAGATGAAAATATGGATCTTCGTAAAGATCCAATGGCATTACAGCGTTTAAAAGAAGCTGCTGAGAAAGCTAAAATTGAATTATCTTCATCTACACAAACGGAAATCAATTTACCATATGTTACGGCTACAGCTAGCGGACCAAAACACTTGGTAAGATCATTAACAAGAGCTGCATTTGAAAAATTAGCTGATAATTTGGTAAAACGTTCTATGAGCCCGGTTGCTAAGGCATTAAAAGATGCTGATCTTTCTACTTCTGATATTGATGAAGTGATTTTAGTAGGGGGTTCTACACGTATCCCTAGAATTCAGGCAGAAGTAAAGAAATTTTTCGGAAAAGAACCACATAAAGGTGTAAATCCTGATGAGGTAGTAGCTGTAGGTGCTGCAATTCAAGGCGGAGTATTGACAGGTGATGTTAAAGATGTATTGTTATTAGATGTTACTCCATTAGCTTTAGGTATTGAAACTATGGGTAACGTTATGACTAAATTGATTGAAGCTAATACTACGATTCCAACTAAGAAATCACAAGTATTCTCAACGGCTGCTGATAATCAACCATCTGTAGAGATTCATGTATTACAGGGTGAGCGTGCGATGGCTGCTGATAATAAAACAATTGGTCGTTTTCACTTAGATGGAATTCCTCCTGCACAAAGAGGTGTTCCTCAAATTGAAGTGACTTTCGATATAGATGCGAATGGTATCATCAATGTTTCTGCAAAAGATAAAGGAACAGGTAAAGAACACAACATCAGAATTGAAGCTTCGTCAGGTTTAACAGATGAGGAAATTCAAAAAATGAAAGCTGATGCTGAAGCTAACGCTGAAGCTGATAAATTAGCAAAAGAAACTGCTGATAAAATTAATGGAGCAGATGGAATGATCTTCCAAACAGAAAAGCAATTAAGTGAGTTTGGAGATAAATTATCTGCAGATAAAAAAGAGCCAATAGAAGCTGCATTAACAGAGTTAAAAGCCGCTCATGAATCTAAGGACTTAGCGCAAATTGATGCTGCTATGGAAAAGATAAATGAAGCATGGAAAGTAGCTTCTGAAGAAATGTACAAAGCACAACAAGAGGCACAAGGAGCTGGTGGTAACGGTCAAGCCGATGCCGGAGGAGCACAAGATTCTGCTTCTGAAGGTGATGATGTTCAAGATGTTGACTTCGAAGAAGTAAAAGAAGAGTAACAGTCAACGACTGTTTTTAATATAAAAATCCTGCCTTGTGCCGAAACAAGTTCG
>Ga0209344_10001345_pt1 | contig 32625 bp, 23 predicted proteins | sample Cruoilmetagenom6_FD_187293 | JGI IMG/M metagenome (GOLD analysis project Ga0209344, IMG submission 187293) | Oil polluted marine microbial communities from Coal Oil Point, Santa Barbara, California, USA - Santa Barbara Oil Seep Sample 6 (SPAdes)... | ecosystem: Environmental > Aquatic > Marine...
TGTTTTTGCATCTCCAAACAATATACTGCAATTATCCATCCCAAATAATTCGTTCTGGACTCCTGCATAGCCTTTATTCATACTTCTTTTTACCACAATTACTTGTTTCGCTTTATGGGTACGAATAATCGGCATGCCATAAATGGGGCTATTGGGATTGCTTTCGGCGGCGGGGTTTACCACGTCGTTGGCGCCCAGTACCAACACCGCATCGTATTGTTCCATGTTTTCATTGCTCTCCTCCATTTCCTTTAAACAGGCATAATCCACATTGGCTTCTGCCAACAATACGTTCATATGGCCTGGCATTCTTCCTGCAACGGGGTGAATAATGTAATCAATACTAACATTTCTTTTTTCCAATAATTGCTGAAGTTGTGCGCAAATATGTTGGGCCTGTGCGACAGCTAGGCCATAACCGGGGACGATGGCCACTTTTTGGACAAAGGATAGTGTTAAGGCTGCTTCCGGTATACTTATTTCCTTTATTTGCTGATCTTCCTCGATTTGGCCTGTTTTGTTATTTTTAAAAGTTCCGGCCAATACCTTTAAAAGCCAACGGTTCATCGCCCTGCACATCAATAGCGTAAGAAGAATTCCTGCTGCACCCACAAAAATACCACCCGCAATCATTGCCTTATTTCCATATACAAAACCGGCAAAAGCAGTGGCAATACCTGTAATACTATTCAATAAAGAAATAACCACGGGCATATCTGCGCCCCCTATAGGCAGTACGAAAAGCACCCCATACACCATCGCGATGATAGCCAAAATATACATAAACGCCATAAAGTCCAAAGGGATAAATCCAAGGAAATATAACGTTGGCAACAGTAAAAGTAACGCCAAAAGTATCCGCGCCGAAAAGATTACGGCCCTACCGCGTTTATCCTTCACTCTTCCTGCCAATTTCCGCTCGGCAATAATACTACCCGTTAGGGCAATAGCGCCTGTTGTCAATCCGGCGATCAGTAATACCTGATTTCCAAAATGTGTAATTTCAGTTTTTATCTGGTTGGCTTCCATCAGTCCTAACAGCATGGCACAACCACCCCCCGTAGCGTTGAAGAGGGAAACCAATTGGGGCATTCCAGTCATTTGTACCTTATCGGAAAGTCGCTTCCCCAACAATGTTCCCGCCGTAATTGCCAATACCATTATAATCAAATTTGTATAAGGAACTGTTTCAGTAGTGCCGGCAAAAAAAGTGAGTATCACGGCCAAAACCATACCCAAAGCGGCTATAAGGTTTCCCGTCTTTGCTCGTTTTGGCGAACTCATAAATTTTAACCCCCCCAAAAAGGAGAGCGTGGCAATTAAATACCCTATTTCAATAATTGCATGCATTTTCTACAAAATTTATTTTGAAGTAATATTTTTAAAAAAATAATAATGAAAAGGAAATTAAGACCTACGACCTTTTTTATAGAGCTTTTTCAAAGGCTTGAAACCCTTTGGTCGCAAACCTATTTTTTCGGCTTAAACATTTTTAGCATCCGTCCGGTAACAAAGAAGCCTCCCGAAATATTAAGGGTACCGAGAAAAACCGCTATACCCCCTAACGTAAGGTTGAGGTAATCATCTTGTGGGACCCGGAGCATTAAGAGAATTGCTCCAACCAAAATAACGCCGCTAATGGCGTTTGCACCACTCATAAGCGGAGTATGGAGAATGGCCGGCACATTCGCAATTACTTCAATACTGATAAATACACAAAATAAAACAAAGTAAATTTCCTGAAGATGATGGTTTATAAAATCCATGTTTAGGCAGTTTGTAAGTTTTTGATAAAATGAGGATGCGTCCAGTTGCCCATTTGCATCAACATACAGGCCGAAAGCAATGGATCTTTTGTAGGGTTTTCTGAATTCGCCATATACTTTAAAAACGCATAGTAATTATTGGAAAGCAGTTGTGAGGCTGCTGTTGGAATTTCTGAGGAAAGATTTGAATGCCCGAGAATGGTAACTCCTTTATGGCGTACCAATTCCTTATTTTTTGAAAGTTCGCAATTGCCTCCTTGCTCGGCTGCCATATCTATTATAATACTGCCGGGGCGCATGGCTTCCACAGAACGGGTTTCTATTAATAAGGGAGCCTTTTTACCCGGAATATTTGCAGTGCTGATTACAATATTTGAGGAAAGAATGTGGGTGTGGATCAATTCTTTTTGTTGGTGTTGATATTCCTCACTTTGCTCCACGGCATATCCTCCTGCGGTAGCAGATTCGGTGTATCCATCCACTTCAATAAAGGTTGCGCCAAGACTCCGCACTTCTTCCCCAGCGGACTTCCGCACATCAAAAGCTTCCACTACGGCCCCCAACCTTCGGGCGGTAGCTATGGCCTGTAATCCGGCAACTCCCGCACCCAGAACCAACATTTTCACGGGGGTCAAAGTGCCTGCCGCTGTTGTGAACATTGGGAAAACGCCCTTAAACATTTCGGCAGCCTTTAATACGGCTTTATAGCCCGCGAGGGAAGCCATAGATGAAAGCACATCCATAGACTGCGCCAAGGAGGTTCTTGGCAAGAGATCGAGACTGTAAACGGTAGCTGCCCGGTCTTGGTAAAACGCAAGTGGCGATTTATGAAAGAGGGGGTTAAAAATACCAATGAAACAAACCCCCTCTCTGCTATCCACTTCGCTAAAAGTATGGTTAATGGATATAATAATATCCGCATTTTTTAAAATAGTTTCCCGGCACTGGCAAATGGCCCCTGCCAGCACATATTCGGCATCCTCAATTTGAAGGGAACTGCCCAGCCCTTGCTCAATAAGAATATCGAGTTTTAACTCAGAGGTAAGCCGCATTATTTCCTTGGGCAACAAACAAACCCGTGGATCGTCTGGCGTTTTAATGACACCTAATGTTTTGGGCTGGAGCCGTTCTATCATATCGTTTTCCTTGATCACTTCTATCTTCTTAAAAGATTGAAATATTCTTCCTTGATCTTGCGGTATTTTTCTACATGCGCCATATAGATTTTTCTGAATTTTTCATGTTCATTTACATAAAACATATCACAATCCATATCATCGCACTCCATTGCCTTGGGAAGACCGTCTTTGTATTTCCTGAAATTCTTTAGGATAATATTGTTTTCTTCCCGCTTAATAGAAAGCTTGGCCACTACCGGTTGTTGCTCCAATTTGTTAGAAAGCTCGACTTGACTTAGATTCAGCAGGTTGTCTATTTCGCTAAAAATATAGCCAAGATGAGTGATCCAGTTGTTCAGTTCAATAAGGTTGTTTTTCAAAACTATTGATTCCTGACTGTCATGATTGTAAATTTGCATATCTATTTAATTTCTCTATTCTCTATCCTCCCTTCTTCTATAGCACCACATCAATATCTATGAGTCTTTCCGTTTGTGTCACTTTCACAATGGTAAGTTCCTTTTTGCCATTTGGAAAATTCCAGATTACTGAATCTCCTTCGGCATAGCCCATAACAGCGGAGCCCATAGGAGCCAAAATGGATATTTTATTTGCAGAAATATCTCGGGCCGTAGGAACAACCAATTGGAATTTTGACTGCCATGTTCCCGATGTAACCGAAACCATACTGTTAAATCGAATTACATCAGCAGGCATTTGTTCATTATCGTATATAATTGCGCTAGTTAGTTCACCGCTTAATTTTTTTAAGGATGTTTTTGTATTTTCATCTTTGTAATAGCCGCTTACGTTTAACAGCCGCTTTAAGAAAACATATTCCTTTTTTTCCAATATCAAATTTCCGTATTTCATGATTGTAAATTTTTAAGATAAAGGAACATCCGGGTTAGCGCATAACAGTGATACCAAACATTCGGATGCTCCCTTTATCAAAATGTTTATGGGAAAATTCCCCTTAAAATATATGCTTTCTCTATACGTTCAATAGCGATACAGTATGCCGCCGTACGCATATCCATTTCATTCTCTTCAGAATAAGCAATTACCTTCTTGAAAGTGTTTCGAAGTTTTTTCTCAAGTTTTTCCAGTATCTCGTCCATTTGCCACAACTCCCCGTTACGGTTTTGAAGCCACTCAAAATAACTGCCAATCACCCCGCCGGAATTGCACAATATATCTGGAATAATAGTGATGCCGTGCTGTAGCAATATTTTTTCGCCTTCCACATCAGTGGGGCCATTGGCTCCTTCAGCTATTAACTTTGCTTTTATTGATTTTGCATTGTGAATGGTAATCTGGTTACCCAAGGCTGCGGGAATACAGATGTCGCAGTCCAGTGCAAAGAAATCTTTTCCTTCCAAAGCAAAAGCCTCGGGGAAACCTACAATACTGCCATTGTTTGCTTTTCCATAGTTGAAAAGATCCTCCACCTTTATTCCCTCTTTGTTTTGAAGACTTCCAAAGGCATCCTGTACGCCTACCAATATGGCTCCTTCTTGCTCAAGAAAATGGGCAGTCCAGTACCCCACGTTTCCAAAGCCTTGCACAATATATTTTTTTCCTTCTAGACTTTCGTTGTTTTTCTCGGCCCAAAATTTAATGGTCAAAAACACCCCATATCCCGTAGCGCGGTCGCGACCTTCCAGTCCACCACTGCCAACGGGTTTGCCCGTAACAACATGTTGATTCTTACTACGCTCACTGGTGTTTTTCGTACTCATATACGTATCTGCAATCCACGCCATGGTCTGGTCGTTCGTATTTACATCCGGTGCTGGAATATCGTGCTCCGGCCCAATATTCTCACCTAATGCATACGTGAACCGTCGGGTAATACGTTCCAATTCGTTTTTGGAATATTTGGAGGGATCTATCTGGATTCCACCTTTTGCACCCCCATAAGGCAAGCCTGCCAATGAGGTTTTCCAAGTCATCCACATGGCCAAGGCGCGTGCGGCGTCTATATCAACCGTAGGGTGGTAACGAAGTCCGCCTTTATAAGGCCCGAGTGCATTGTTATGCTGTACTCTATAGCCCGTAAATACTTCCACCTCGCCATTATCCATGCGTACGGGAAAATTGATTATAATTTCAGTATTGGTAATGCCGAGGATTTTGCGAACGTTGGGGTTCAATTGAATCTGGTCGGCGGCAGTATTGAATTGTTCCAACACATTGTCCAACATTCCTTTTTTTACAGCTTTGGGTTTTTCCACTGTTTGACCGTTTATCATTTTATTTTCTTTTAAATTGTTTCGAGCGTTAGCGCTCTTTCCGTGTTAATGTCTATTGGTTTTGGCGCCTGAAGCGCCATCTCATCAAATTCGCTACAGGAAAACACACTGTTGTGATGATGCGTCAAAATACATGTGGGCAAGTGCACACAATTTTGGCAGAGGTTTAAGGGATTTGCATTCATTGATACTTTTTTATTTCCTATTGCAAAAGGCAAGCTGTGTGCCAATAGCATAAAAATATCAATACCCACAACTCAAATCTTTGATTTATAGGGTTTTAAAAAATGTAAATGAAAAATTTTATTAGAAATCGGTTGGGGAATATTTTCCCCCATGGGGAGTAATTACCCTAATAAAATCGAAATTGAAAGCAAAAACGATGTTCGAGTTTTGAAATACTATTTCCTCATTCCCATCTATTCTTTAATCTTTCCCCGAAGCGTTTTGCGGTCTATCTGAAGAATTTCCGCAGCTTTTGTTTGGTTATTATTGGTGGCGGCAAGTACTTTTTGGATGTATTTTTTTTCCATTTCCTTCAAGGAAAGAAGCCCTTCCTCCGGAAAATTGATTTGATATTTTAATACTTCGGGCAAGCCGTTTACCCCAATGGACCGGTCGCACATAATTACCGCCCGCTGGATCACGTTTTCAAGTTCCCGAATATTTCCAGGCCATTCGTACCGCAATAATAACGTTTTGGCCTCGGTATCTATCGTGATATATCGGTCTTTATATTCATTACCATATTTCAACAGAAATTTATCCGCCAAAAGTGGAATGTCCTCTTTTCGTTCCCGCAGTGGCGGCACGTTTATTTCTACCACCGTCAATCGGTAATAGAGATCTTCCCTAAAAGTTTCCTTGGCAATCATTTCGCGGAGATTGCCATTAGTTGCTGCAATGATGCGAACATCTATTTTTTCACCCTTCCGGGCGCCTACCTTTACCACCTCTTTTTCCTGCAATACGCGCAAAAGCCGAGCCTGTACCGCCAAGGAGGCATTGCCAATTTCATCGAGAAAAACAGTGCCGCCATTTGCCGCCTGAAAAAATCCCTCCCTGGTGTCATTGGCCCCAGTAAATGCTCCTTTTACATAGCCAAAAAGTTCCGATTCCAAAAGGTTTTCGGGTATACCTCCGCAGTTTACCGCGATAAAAGGCGCGCTGGAAAACTTACCATTGTAATGGATGGAGCGCGCCACCAGTTCCTTTCCCGTTCCGCTTTCACCACTTATAAAGATTGTAGCTTTATTGTCCTTTACCCGTTCAATTATTTGGGTCACATTTTTAATGGCTTCGCTGTCACCAATTATTTCGTTGTATTTGCCTTGATGCGATTTTTCGGGGATAGATTTCCGTTTCCTTTTTGTGGAAAGTGATTTTATAACGGCATTTTTTAATTCATCTTTTGTAAAGGGTTTTACCAAATAATCTACTGCTCCCGACTTGATTGCCGATAGGGCGTCCTGCACCGATGGATAACCTGTAACCACAAGTTTGGGTATATTTGGATAATGCTCGGAAACAAACTTGATGAGCTGGAAACCATCAACTTCAGGCATTTTAAGATCGGTTATCAATAAATCTATATCGGTATCGCGAAGGATAGCCACTGCCTCCTTGACCGAAACGGCCTTATAGGTATGGTAATCGAGCGCCTGAAGATGCCGCTGGATAAGCTCAAGGATATTAATATCGTCATCAACTATCAGAATGTTTTCCTTTTGCAGCATGGTTTAGTGTTTTTTTAGGAAAAGTAATAATAAAAACAGCCCCTGTAGGTTGGTTGGCCTTATAATCTATAGTGCCGCCATGGCCTTTTATGATGCCATGGACCACGCTGAGCCCAAGTCCAGAACCATCCCCTACCGGTTTTGTTGTGAAAAATGGTTGGAATATTTTATTCAAATTTTCAGGGGAGATACCGGGACCCTCGTCTGCTATTTTTAAAACAATTTCTTGTCGGTTTTCTTTTAAACTTATGCCAATGGTACCTTCGGCAGGAGAAAAGTATATTGCATTCAACACCAAATTGAATATTACCTGCGTAAGCTGAATGGTATCTGCCCGCAGCAGCACCTCGTTTTGGGGAAGGCTGATTTTGTAATGAATATTGTTCTTTTTGAAAGTGGGATCCAATAAGTTTATGGCATCACGAATTATAGGCACTATGTTTGCTTCGCTCATATTCTGTGGCATTTCACAAGCAAAAAACATTAGCTTTTTAACCACTTCCCGAGAGAAGATGGCACTGTTGATAATCTTATCCAGATCCTGAGTGATTTGGGAATTTTCTGGCTGTTTGCTCTTTACCAGTTCGGCAAAACCCAGAATATTGGCAAGGGGGGTATTGAGCTCGTGGGCAATTCCCGCAGTTATTTCTCCCAATATTCCCAAACGGTCCGCACGTTCCATTTTTCGCTTCATAAAGGCCTCCTTTTCACGGATTGCCACCCGTTCCAAAAGATCGCCCACATTGATCGCCACGTTCTTTAACAATTTTTTTTCTTCCTGCAGGAAATCCTGTTTTGTGTATTTATTGGCCGGGTAATGTATTTTTATAATTCCCTTGGGTTCGTTAAAGATATGAATGTCACTTTTAATGAAAACAGATTTTATGGGTAGCGGGGAAGAAATTAAATGAAACGGGGACGCACTGATTTCTACACTGGCATATTTGCTAAACTGCAAAGATTTGCGGATGCTCAGGGCAATGGAGAACAGCGTCTTGTCCAGTTCCTTATAATCGTTGTTGACGATTATAGACGACACTTCGTAAAGGCAGGTAAGTTCCTTTATGCGTTCCTTAAGATTTTTTTCCAAGGTCATAACCGCACAAAGGTATTGATTAAAAGAAGAATTATAGATGCGGAAAATATAAATTGATGAGCCCCCAAAACTTGCCAAGTTTTCAAAATAGCTCCCTAAAGCAAAAATGAAGCCTGTACTAAAATAAGCATACAGTTAAAAGAATAAATTCTGATTTTTGACATCCAAAATTGGATTGCAAATTTAAATGCAGCCTAAAAATTAGAAAAGCAGAAACACTCCAAAACAAAAAAAGCCTCTCCACTTCGGCCTAGTTTATCTTGAGTCTATCGAAGGACTCAGGCAGGCTTCAGGAAAAGCTTCTCATTGGTAATCCCAATTTGGAATTTAACCACATCCCGAAAATAAATCCGGGACAACACAACGGGGCAAATTTAGATAAATAATTTAACACTACAATACCCGATGGGAATTTTGATATTATTTTAAAAAACGTAAATGTAATTACTAAAACTACTAATTGCGAGGACCTGCTAAAAAAAACCGTTAGGATATGGGATTCCTAACGATTTTGACTTGTAAAATGGTGCAATTAAGTGAGACTTATGCTTTTCGGTTTTTACATAGTATTTCTTACATTAAAAAATCGATAAGTATTCAAAATTATTATATTTGCTACCGCCCTAACTATTACCCACTATAATGTCTACTCTTTATGATAATACTAAGGAAAACGAATTTTCCGATGTTGTCTTTGATCTAGCTCCTTTCCCTATGTGGATATATGATTTGGATTCCTTGAAGTTTCTTGCGGTAAATAAAGAAGCAATAAAACACTATGGATATTCAAGGAAGGAATTCTTGGCAATGACTATAAAAGACATCCGTCCGGCAGCCGATATTCCAAAATTATTAAAATCGATAGCCGAAGCAAGGAGCAGGACCGAACTGTATAAGGAAAGTCTCTTTAAGCATCGGTTAAAAGATGGAAATATAATCCGGGTTCAGATAAAAAGCAACCTAATAACGTACCGAGGGAGAAAGGCAGAAATAGTAACGGCAGTAGACTTAACCGCCAGTTATCTCAAAAAAAAACAGAGGGAAGAGCAAGGCGAATATTTAGCTACCCTTAGCCAATTAAATGAAATTCTTTTAAAATCTGAAAATTGGAAGGAAGGACTACAGCAATGTCTTCCCATTTTGGGATCCTTCTTGGGTGCAGATCGTATCTCTTTCTTCCAACCCAGATGCCCCAGTTCCTTTATCGAGCCAGAATTAAGCTGGCACAAACGGAATGCTGAAATCAAAAAACAGATAATACCTCTGCAACCCACCGCAGGTGAAATTGACACTTTTATACACCTCTTATCTAAAAAAAAGGTAATCCACGCCAAGGTAAGTGAAATGGACGAGGGCATCTTAAAAAAAACACTATCAAAGGAGAAGGTATACTCTTTGCTTTCAATAGCAGTTAAGGCAAACAAGCGCGTATTTGGCTATATTCGGGTTGACACCTGCAATAAAAATAGGTCGTGGCATAAAAATGATGTTCACTTATTAAAAAATTTGGTTCATAATTTGGAACCTGTAATCAATGAGTCATTTGCTCACCAACAGCTAGTGGATAGCGAAGCAAAGTTTAGATCACTTGTTCAAAATGGAAAAGATTTAATTGCCATAATAGATGCAGAGGGCAATTATAAATACGTTGCGCCTACTTCTTTAAATGTATTAGGAATACCCCCTGAAAAATTTTTGGGAAGAAATGCATTTGAATTTATAAATGGTGAAGATTTGCAACGCTTACAAGCCTCTCTGAAAGATCTGGCTCAAAACCAACACATCTCCATTGAACCCTATCGTTTTTTGGATAACAGTAATACGTGGCGATGGATACAAACTGATTTATTCAATCATTTAGAGGACCCTACCATTGAAGGAATTATAGCAAATAGTCGTGACGTTACTAGTGAAATGGAAAAACGTCTAGGTGATCAATTGTTGGTACGGATGACCAAGATGATCTGTCAACCTGGATCACTTTCCGATTGCTTTGAACAAGCCTTGCAACAATTGATTGGGCCTACAAAAATAAATATAGGTGAGGCCTGGATGTTATCTACAGATAAATCACAACTCTTCCTCCTTGCCAAAAGTTGTCAAAACAGCATATATAAACAATTTTATGAAAAAAAAGACCAGGTTGATACCTTATCGTTAGGGCAAGGCCTTGCTGGCCAAGTATGGAAAGAACAAAAATTTATAATATGGGAGGATATACATCAGTGTTCCATGTTCTCGCATACAAGGCAGGCGAAAAACACAGGGCTGCAATCAGCATTAGGAGTACCTATTATTTACAACGAGGAGTTTTTGGGATGTATAATATGTTTTACCAAATATGAAAAACGTGCATTTTCCGATCAGGAAAAATTTATTTCAAATATTGGTGGCCAGATTGGATCGGTGGTAAAGCAGAAAATGGTAGAGGAAGAATATAGAAATTTTTTCAACATCGCGCCTGACCCACTTTGTATTTTAGGAACTGATCTATCGCTACAAAAATACAACCAAGCTTTTTACAAATTATTGGGATACGAGGAACAAGAATTGCTGAATCAATCCATGGAAAATTTTATTGCTGCCGATGATAAAAAGAAGTTTGATAAAATATTAGAGCTAAAGACTGCCCAAGCCCAAACGGTAACATTTGAAGGGAGACTATTAACCAAGCAAGGAGATTTAAAATGGCTCATATGGAAAGGATCCCATCTGCCTGCAGAAAAAAGTTTTATTCTAGCCGCCAAAGATATTACTGAACAAAAACATGCAGAACAGAAATTAACAAAAGCATATGACCGATTAAAAAATGCGCAAAAGATTGCAAAATTGGGGTATTGGTTCCGAAATTTAGATTCAAACCTGAGCCATTGGAGCGAAGAGGTATATGCCATATATGGAGTTAAGCCCACAAGTTTTGTGCCCACCCTTCAAAATATTGCACAAACCTTTCATCCAGAAGATCGCTATTTACTTATTCAAGACCCGAGGGAATTTTTAGTCCCTGAAAAAATAACTCGTTTCGAAAACCGTATTGTAACTTCTTCCAAAAAAGAAAAATGGGTACATCAAGAACTTAGACTCTTGATGAATGAAAAACAGCAACCTTATAGAATAGAAGGTATTATTCAAGACATCACCGAAAAAAAGGAATACGAATTACAGTTAACCCAAAGCAATGAAAGATTTCGACTTGCCATGAAAGCAAGTAATGAAATGATTTATGAAATTGACCTAATCAAGAATAGAGTTACCCGTAGTAAGGGATATTCAGAAACCTTTTGCTATGAAACAGACGAGACATTTACCAAACATAATTCCTGGTTTTCAAGTATCCACCCAGAAGACACGGCTGGCGTATGGCAATCCCTGTGCGACTCCTTGGAAAATCAAGATACTACCTTCTGGAAAAGAGATTACCGAGTCATCAATGAGGATGGCAAAACAAACTATTTAATTGACCGATGTTTTATTGTACGAAATGCACAAGGTAACCCCATACGCTGTGTGGGATCGGCACTCGATATAACCGCTTCAAAGCAACAGCTTGAAAGAATAAAGAAACAAAATAAAAAATTACGGGATATTGCCTGGGCGCAATCTCATGTAATTCGAGCTCCATTAAGTAGAATCATGGGGTTGATATATTTAACCAAGGAACACGAAGCAGGAGGAAAGACACTACAAGAAATTTTTGAATTGATTTCAGATTCCGCAGAAGAACTTGATAGTGAAATTAAAAAAATTATTACTAAAACGGAAACACTCAAAGAAGATGACCATTCAAATCCTACTTATTGATGATGACCCGGTAGTGAATTTTATACACTCTCGAATCATTCAGGACAAATTTCCAGACCACCCCATATTTACATTTCAGAATGGGCTGACCGCCATAGAATATATTAAACAAAACTCCCATTATTCCTACTTGATTTTTCTCGACATCAATATGCCCATTATGGACGGATGGGAATTTCTAGAAACAATTGCGGAAGACGAAACCAATTATGACCTACAAATACACGTGCTTACCTCATCCCTAGACCCAGAAGATAAATCTAGAGCCTCAAACAATAAGCAAATACTTTCCTATATAAATAAACCTTTAAAATCGAATAATTTAAAAGATTTATTAAAGTACAAATAGCTGGGGAGCTTCAACACATCCCAAAATAAGCTTGAAGCATTCCCATTATTGCACTGCACTCCGTCCCGCTTTTAGTTACCATATAGAATTTTTATATTCAATACTTTCTTATTTCTAATAATAAAAAAAAATCGCCCGAGGAATATTCCCGGGCGACTTTCATTTAAACAACTAACACATATAAAAACTATTCTTTTAAAAGACGTTTTGTTATCTCTCCATTTGCTCCCAAGAGCTTCACATAATATGATGCTGCAGCAAGTAAATGCACATCTATGGGCTTGTTGCTGCCCATTCCACGAAGGTCTGCGGTCTGAACCAATCTGCCCCTTAGATCGTAGATCTCCAATCTTTCCAGATCTAGGCCTTGAGGATTGCTGATGTTTAGGATATCCTTAGCAGGATTTGGATATATCACAACACTTTCAAGGTTTTGATTGTCGCCTCCAGTTCCCAGTACGGTATCTACCGTCAATTCAAAATCACAGGTCCCAATATTTCCATACTCGTCCGTTGCCGTTAGCGTAATGGTATAAGTACCATCAGGAAGTGGAGTTCCCGCCACGGGATCTTGGCTAGTAAGAACAACAGGATCGGTACAGTTGTCTGCAACTGTAGCTTCTCCAGTGGCAAAATAGTCTGGCAATATATAGAACAGGTTACCTGCCCCCGGATCTACAGTCTGGTCCATGGGACAGCTTATAACAGGAGCAAGATTATCCACCACAGTTACTACGGCCGTGCAGGTTGCGAGATTACCATTATTGTCTTGACTGAATACCTGAACGGTCACGGGAGTTCCTATATCTGCACAGCTGAACTCGGTTATGTCTACTGCTGTGGTTAAAATACCACATGCATCATCGTTAGACGCTATCACATCAGTGGGCAAAAGTGTTGCGGCACCATCAATGCCCAGTTCTATGGTAAAGTCTTGGCAAACAAGCGCTGGGGCGGTAATATCCTCAACGGTTACCGTGGCGGTACAGCTCTCACTGTTGCCGTTCACATCGGCCACTGTCAGTATTACCAAATTGTCGCCTATGTTTGAGCAGTCAAAGGTGTCAATGTCCAGTTCATAATTTGCGATACCACAGGCATCAGTACTTCCATTATCAATATCACTTCCATTTATGGTTATCGTACCTGTTACGGGATCAAGTTGCACGGTTATGTTCTGGCAGGCAACCATGGGAGCGATCACGTCCTCCACCGTTACGATGGCTGTACAGCTACTACTATTGCCATTTACATCGGTAACGGTAAGTATTACAACGTTATCTCCTACGTTGCTACAGTCAAAGGTATCCACATCAATGCTGGTTGAAGCCAGGCCACAGTTATCAGAACTACCGCCATCAACATCGGCCGGTGTGATAGTTGCGTTGCCGTTGGCATCGAGCTGAATGGTTATATTTTGACAAACCGCCATAGGCGATTCGTTATCAGTAACCGTTATCGCAAAGCTACAAGTACTTACATTTCCGTTCACATCCGTAGCCGTGAATTCTATGGTACTAATTCCAACTGGGAATTGACTCCCACTTGGTAATCCCGCAGTTTGTACAACCGTATCAATTCCGCAATTGTCTAGGGTCAAGGGTTGTGGAAAATAAACTACCGCAAAACAATCACCCAAATGCGTTTCCGAATAAAGGTCAGCTGGACAAACTATAATTGGAGCCACAGTGTCCTCAACGCTCACAACCGCTGTACAGGTGGAAACATTGCCGTTGTTATCAGTAACTGTCAATATCACATTGTTGGCTCCAACATTCGAGCAATCAAAAGTAGAAACATCAATGGTAGTAGAAGCGATCCCGCAGGCATCCGTTGAACCACCGTCCACATCTGCAGGGGTGATGGTCGCGTTGCCGTTGGCGTCAAGTTGAACCGTGATGTTTTGGCAAACCGCCGTTGGGGCTACGTTGTCCTCAACGGTCACAACCGCTGTACAGGTGGAAACATTGCCGTTGTTGTCGGTCACTGTCAATATTACATTGTTGGCTCCCACATTCGAGCAATCAAAAGTAGAAACATCAATATTAGTGGAAGCAATTCCACAGGCATCCGCTGAACCTCCGTCCACATCTGCAGGGGTGATGCTCGCATTGCCGTTGGCATCAAGTTGAATTGTTATATTCTGGCAAACTGCTGTTGGGGCTACGTTGTCCTCAACCGTCACCACAGCGGTACAGGTGGAAACATTGCCGTTGTTATCAGTCACTGTCAATATCACATTGTTGGCTCCAACATTCGAGCAATCAAAAGTAGAAACATCAATAGTAGTGGAAGCAATTCCGCAGGCATCCGAAGAACCTCCATCAACATCTGCCGGGGTGATGGTCGCGTTGCCGTTGGCATCAAGCTGAACAGTAATGTTCTGGCAAACCGCTGTTGGGGCTACGTTGTCCTCAACGGTCACAACCGCTGTACAGGTGGAAACATTGCCGTTGTTGTCAGTCACTGTCAACATTACATTGTTGACACCCACATTTGAACAATCAAAAGAAGTAACATCAATAGTAGTGGAAGCAATTCCACAGGCATCCGTTGAACCTCCATCAACATCTGCTGGAGTGATGGTTGCATTCCCGTTGGCATCAAGTTGAATTGTTATATTCTGGCAAACTGCTGTTGGGACTACATTGTCCTCAACCGTTACCACTGCGGTACAGGTGGAAACATTGCCGTTGTTGTCGGTCACTGTCAATATCACATTGTTGGCTCCAACATTCGAGCAATCAAAAGTAGAAACATCAATGGTAGTGGAAGCGATCCCGCAGGCATCCGAGGAGCCACCGTCCACATCTGCGGGGGTGATGGTCGCGTTGCCATTGGCGTCAAGCTGAACCGTGATGTTCTGGCAGACCGCTGTTGGGGCTACGTTGTCCTCAACCATTACCACGGCGGTACAGGTGGAAACATTGCCGTTGTTATCAGTCACTGTCAATATCACATTGTTGGCTCCAACATTCGAGCAATCAAAAGTAGAAACATCAATAGAAGTGGAAGCAATTCCACAGGCATCCGTTGAACCTCCGTCCACATCTGCAGGGGTGATGGTCGCGTTGCCGTTGGCGTCAAGCTGAACAGTAATATTCTGGCAAACCGCCGTCGGGGCCACAGTGTCCTCAATCATAATGGTAGAGGTACAGCTCGCGCTATTGCCATTTACATCTGTTACGGTAAGGGTTACCGTATTTGGTCCTATGTTTGCACAAGTGAAATTCTCTGGGCTAACCGAAATATTGGCGATTCCGCAATTATCGGTACTTCCACCATCTACATCGGCAGCATTTAAGATAGCCTGTCCGTTAGCATCCAGTTGCAATATCAATGGAGTGGCTGAAGTCCATACATAATTGATTTTTGTATTATCTACGTGATCCTGTACATAGGCAGAAATGGCAGAGCCAAATCCTCCTGGATCATTATAGCCTGGAGCGCCGGCATCATAGCTATAATCTTCGGCATAAATTGCAAAACTATCGCCCCAACTATCTGTCCACGCTGTATGGGTAATGGTATTAGGATCTGTGGTATTGGAATTAGTAGAGATTGAATAATCTGCTGCATTACCACCGAAAATTAGGGCAGCTGCTTCTTGGGCATTATATACTGGCGGATTAGAGCCCCAGTTTGGACCATCGCTTACTAGGTAGGGCCCTATGTACACTGGCATTCCTCCTTGGCAAACTACAATAGGAGCCTCGTTGTCTTGCGCAGTGAAGGTAAAATCTGCAGAAGTGGAAAGTCCACCCGTATCAGTAGCTGTTACGGTAATGACGGTGCTTCCTTGTACACCCATTTCTGGCGTCCCTGATACTACAAAGTTGGTGCCATTATAGCTCACAGACAGATTTGCATTTTGCACTACGGTCTGGTTAGCGGAAGTGGCAGTTACAGTAAGATCTGTAGCAGCATCTTCCACATCAGAAATAAGTACATTCTGGTTGAAAGGACTTCCGGGGCAAGCTACTTGGTTTGAAATAGGATCTATTACTGGAGCTTGATTCAACAGTATTATTTTATCATTGGAAAATGAGAAACATGTTTGGTCTCCTGCAAGGCCACCATATTCTACAATATAACCCATACTTTGAGCATTCCCCAAATCGTTCCAGCGACCATTATTGGCAAAATATACCTGTAGGTAATCTTCAGACCCGCCTGAATTATTGGGCTCAGAAGCATTCCAATTGGCATATTGACCCGGCGAAGGAGTGCTGCCTACAGAAAACTGGGTGCCTGCCTCGGGACCCGTAATCCAGTACCAATTGCCTTCGGCAGCGGACTGGTTAGCGAATACTGTTGTTCCCGCAGCCAGATTTATTTGGGCAAAGTTATCAGAACCCCCTAACCAACCGTCATCGGTAAGTTTGTTTTTAATAAAGTTGTTTTCTTCCACAGAAGTAGAAGTTGCCAAATACCCCTGAAGGCCATATAGCGTTCTGGTGGCTGCAGCAGCCTTAGCCTGTACCCAAGTCAGACTTTGGCTCACATATTCGTAATAGTGGCTGTTGTCTGGATTGGAAACACTGCTACCTATAATAAAGGTGATAGTGCGTTGGGCAGTATTACTACTGGTGGTACGGAACTGAACATTTTGGAAAAGGGTTTCCAGATCACTATCGGTAAGGGTGCCGCTAACGGTAAGCACACCCGTGGATCCGTTGTAGCTGGAAGTAACACCCCCGGGAAGTGTATATCCGGCATCTAATGCTAATTCATCGCCGGCAACAAAATTGTTAGAGATAGAAACCAAAGCTCCATTAGCATTGCCGCTATAGGTAAGAGCGATGGAGGCATCTACGGTAGTAAAGGTACTAATATTGACCATTTGAGTATCACCGGGGGAGGTAACAACATAAGGCTCGGGCGCCAGTATGGTAATATCAGCATTTGCATTGCTTATATTGCCACTGCTGTCGGTAACTGTAAGCACTACGGACTGTGTACCAATATCACTACAGTCAAAAGCGGTTTTGCTCAAAGAAAGCGTAAAGGTACAGTTGTCCCTAGATCCATTATCCACCATGGCCGGGGTAATGGTAATACCTGTAGGGTCAGTTAATTGAAGGCTAAGGTTCTGTGTTAGTACCGTGGGGTTGATTACATCCAACACATTTACATTTATGGGGGTGACAGTAGTATTACCACTAGTGTCGGTAACTGTAAAGTTGATTGTGTTATTGCCAATCTGTGAGCAATCAAAAGTAGACTGGCTCAAGGTCTTGGATGCAATTCCACAGTTATCGGAACTGCTTATTTCCACATCTGAAATTGAAATACCGCCGGTTCCGCCAGAATCAAGGTTAACCGTAAGGTTCGTATTGGCACTTACAGTTGGGCTTTCCGTATCAGGAGTGGTTTCAATGGTAACATTTTGGTTTGCTACGCAACCTTCTTGTGACGTAACGGTAACAGTATAGGAACCGGGAGCCAGATTGGTAATGGTTTCTGTGGTAGCTCCGGTACTCCAAAGATAATCGTATGGTGGTGTAGCAAAGTCAGAAACTACGGCAGTAGCGGTGCCATCATTTGCTCCAGTACAACTTACATCAGTTTTGTTGATTACTGCGGAAAAAGGAAGCGAAAAATTTTGGTATAGTACCGCTTCTTGCGAATAATTGTAAAAACCAAAACGACCCGAAGTATAAGTACCGTCCACATCAAATACTTGGGTACCATTTACCCATACACTTATGTTACTGGCGCCATATTGCACCTGAAAGGTATAGAGCGTATTATCTGCCCATCCCCCCATACTGGCATTAGTAGCCAACACTTGATTTATAGGACTGTTTTGGCACCAAAAGGCAGCTGCAAAGTCAGAGGATGATCCTTGAAAACGCGTAAGACGCATTGCAGCGGGAGCAGTACATCCGCCAGATGCCTGAGGTGCCTGCTTCCAATCAAACATGATAAAATTATAGTTATTGTTTGGAGTAGTGGAATTTGGGGATTGATATCCAATCACAAATCCGATAAAATCGTCATCACTAGTGGTTTCTACCCGAAACTCCCCTTGGATAGTAGTATTAAAATACTCAGCATTGCTTACATAAAAAGAAGGATTGCTATTTATGGTTTGGCGCACACTGCTGCCGTCAACAGCAGGTATCCAATTACCATTCGCAGGATCGCCCTCCACGCTCCAGGAGTTTAATCCCAAATTGATAAAACACTGGGCAGTTACGTTTTGGGAGAAAAACATCATAACCAGCAAAATACTGGCTATCAAGAAATTTCCCCGAGATACAACACTACGGTAATTTTTTTGTTTGTAATAGTTCTTCATAAAGGGTATTCATTTGAGTTAATAATTGAATGTATTGTCCATTTCGGCGGTAAGAAACAATATTAATTTAGGGATCAAAAAATCATTTTATTTTAGTCATTTATAAGGTCCTAACAGCAGCGTTCGTATTCCATAAAAATTGCAATAGGATGCCTCGCATATTTACAGATCAACTCCATTGCCAACAATTATGATATTTAACTAAAAGGGAAAACTTCCTGGCGTATGAGGAAAAAATAGGTAATAGCACGGCACGAATTCTATGTTAAGATTTGGTTACGACAATTGTTAAAAAGTTTAACATTTGCCGGCGCAAATAACATTTATTCCGTCGAGAAAAACATATTAAACATATCGATAAAACATAGACAATGAGATAGACAAAATATAGATATGTTTTTCGATAAAAACGTAAGCATTTAATAATAAGACACTTGGGTTTTGATCCAGATGATGGTTTACTATTTTGAAGTGATACTTTGAAAAATAGGCTGAAATTAGCAGTAATATGGATTATAATTCACGCATCAATTGGTCAAAGCTCTCGTCATTGTCCTGCAATTGCATTTTTTTCTTTACCCTATACTTTTTGGAAATAACGCTTTGATGGCTAATGCCCAGTAGGGAGGCAATTTCCTTATTGGTAAGTTGTAATTTTAAAAGGGAGCAAAAAGCGATGTCGTTATCGGTAAGTTCAGGGAACATCTCTCCAAGGTTATAACTGAATTTTGGATGCACCTCTACAAATTTTGTTTTAAAGTGATTCCAGTAATTGCGTTGGCCAATAATATTCTCAATAAGACTACATATTTCGGAAGTGCTTTCGTCTCTTTTAGCTTCGAGCACGTCGCGTATTTGATTTTGAGTATCTGCGGCTTCCAACGATATGGCCACCAACTCCCGTTCCTTATCTCCTAAACGTTTTTCTTTTTCTGCTAGAAGTTCATTTTCCAACTCTTGTTTTTCCTTTAGAACGATATTTGCTTTTTCTAATTGCCACACGGCTTCCTTTTGTAGTCGCAACTTTTTACGGTGGTTTTGGTAAAAAGCGATACTCAGCCCAAATATTAGCACGGTAAGTATACAGCTCAGTATGGTTATATTTAGCTGCTTTCTGGCAGATTCCTTCAACAAATTATTGGTGCGTGCTAATGTTCTATTTTTTTCCCCCTGTATCTCATTTTGGTACGATTCCTCTAACTCTGCAATTTTTATTCTATCTTCAGCACTGCGAATGGAGTCTTTTAAAAAATCAATTCTGTCATAAACTTTTAGGGATAATTCAAACTGTTTACGTTTTCTATAAGTGTTTTCTGCGGCGATTAAAAAACGTAATTCGTCCTGCCCATTCATCTTAAAACTGTAATCGTTCGTAACCTCCTCCACTTCTTCTACTATACGATAGGCGGCATCAAATTGCCCCTGATCATTGAGGAATTCCAAATAATCGGCGGCAATCTGCAAAAAGCGCGTTGAATGGTGGTCGCGTAAATACTCATAGGAATCTTCAAATGCCTTTGCCGCAAGAGCTGATCTATTGGTATGGAAGTATAGTTTTGCAAGTTTGGCTTGGGCCACGTGCATATATTCTAGGTTATTTACCTCTCTTAACCCATTCTTTGCTTCAATTAAACGGGCCTCCCCCGCTGCTTCCTTTCCTATTTCAATCAAACTTTCAGCGTATGCCAACAGGGTAAGATAATAGGGAGCTCCTTTTTGCTTTTGAAATTCTGGCAATACCTGTTCAAATATTTCTACCGCAAATTCATAATTGCCATTGTTGTAATAAGCATTGGCCAATTTTTGCTGCAATATATACAGTCGTGGGTCCTCCGTCTCACGAAATATGGAAATGGCCTTTTTTAGATAAGAAATGGCCTTTTCTTTTTGAGACATATAATTATAGTTAGATGCCATTTCGCCATACACCAAACCCTTCCCGTTAAGATCATCCAAAGTTTTATAAATCGATAGCGCAGTTTGCAAGGTTTTCATTGATTTTGAATACGCTGCATTCGTTCTATAATTTATTGCGAGGTTGCATAGCAGTTGGGCCTTAATAAGTGGATGATCTTTAACTAAGTCAATACCTTTCTTAAAAAAGTATGTTGCAGAATCATAAATAGCCAATTGATTATAAGTAATCCCCAGGTTGCTATAGGTTTTGGCTACGGCGGTATCGGGACGTAAGCTGGAGTACTTTAAAAGCTTAAATAAATAGGCTTTGGCCGAATCGGGCTTCTTGAATAAATTGGTTTTTATCTCATCTTGCAGCTCCTCAATTTCTATATTCTGGGAGTTTAGGGTTATACAACATAGGAAAAGTACGAGGAGAAGATTTAGTTTCATAATTTAAATTGGCAACCAAATTTAAAAAATTATATTTTTTTTAAGGTGCTTATAACTGGGGTAATTTGACACTTTTAAATTAAAAAAACCCTCCATAATTGGAGGGTGGGGAGTAATTAACCAAATAATCATCAGTAGATAAGGTAATTATGCATTTTCTTCAAATTAACAATTAATTCATCTTAAAGCCAATTAATTGCTATAGATAAAGTATAGATATGAGAGCCTTTAGAAACCAGAAGCATCAATTTAAGCTTTCAGATGGCCCTTCCGTCAATTACGCAGATTGATGACCTCCTCCTCTTTAATGCAACAAAAGCTCCAGTGAATAAGGACAAGACCGAACCGAACAATACATTTTCACTAGAACAGGTGTTGATAGGATCTATAGACCCCAATGATATACCGAGGTACTGGAAGGCGAAAGTATTTCCCTCGATGAGGTGGATGATTATCTACATTACATCATTCGTTTTCAAAACACCGGAACTGCTTCTGCAATGAATGTGAGCGTAAGCAATAAACTGGATTCAAATCTGGACTGGAATACCTTGCAGATTGAAAATATAAGCCATACTAACAGAGTCGAAATTACCGAGGCAATCAAGTGGAATTTATCTTCAACAACATCAACCTGCCTGATTCCACAAGTAATGAAGCTGGATCCCACGGCTATATCCAATATAAAATTAAACCCAAAAGCAATATAGAAGTAGGAGATTTTATTCGAAACAATGCCGCTATTTATTTCGACTTTAATCCTCCCGTAATTACCAATATTGTTATTAATACGGTAATTGACCATCTGGAGGTAGAGGAAACCACTGTAAATTCCATTGCGCTTTATCCCGTTCCATCGCGTGATATTTTAAATATAAAGAGCACCACTACCATTGTTAACACAAAAGTGTTTAATAATTTGAGGCAACTGCTTTTTGGGAATGTATTTTTTGAAGGTCACAGATATGGAACAGAAAAATTGCATTTTGAAATTTATCAAAGAGTAATTTTTTTGAATACTTCAATTTACCATAAAAGATATTTAAAAAGGCTCAGAATAAACATCTCACTCGTCAAAAAAAAGTCTCACTTTCGTGAGACTTTTCTTGCGGTCTGGACGAGACTCGAACTCGCGACCCCCTGCGTGACAGGCAGGTATTCTAACCAACTGAACTACCAGACCAAATTTTCAATCCAGATAAATCGGGACCCCAACAACAGTTGGGCAAAGTGAAAAATTGTAACCATACTTTTGGGGAATACTCCCTTGCTGTATTAAGCGGTGGCAAATATACTACTCCATTTCATTTTCGCAAACTATTTTTTTAAAAAATAATGATTTTTATCCAAACTTCTGACGCTCTACTAGATAGGTTGTCAAAATTTTGTTGAAACTTTCGTTTATATCGGTCAGAACATACTTTATTCTGTACTGGGCACAGCGCAATTGCAGTTCGGTAAAGTAATTTTGAACTGCTTCTTCGTATTGTTCCTTAATATTATCTGCATAAAGATTTATATGTTCTCCGGTTTCAACATCTACAAAACGCTTTGGACGGTTGCTAAAATCAAAGTTTACCTCACGCTTTTTATCAAAGGTGTGAAATAAAATCACTTCGTGCTTATTGTATTTTAAATGTTGAAGGGCTTCAAAAAGCTTTTCCGCTTCGGCATCACTTTGAAACATATCTGTAAAGAGAAAAACCAACGAACGCCGTTTCAGTTTTTCAGCAATTAAATGAAGATATTCGTACGTTTTGGTTTGTGATTTTTCTTTTGGAGAAAGTAAGGCCTCGTTCAACTTTTGAAGCAGCATCTGGTGGTGTCGCTCACTTCCCTTTTCGGAAGCATAAAATTCATAATCGTCACTGTATATACTCAACCCCACGGCATCGCGCTGCCGTTTCATCAAGTTCATAATGGCTGCGGAAGCCAGTACTGAAAACCCAATTTTGTTCAAGGAATTTATGTTGAATTGCTTCAGCTTTGGGTAGTGCATAGAGCTGCTATTGTCCACAATTAAATGGCAACGCAAGTTGGTTTCTTCCTCGTAACGCTTGGTGTAAAGCTTATCGGTTTTGGCAAAAAGCTTCCAGTCTATATGCTTGGTGCTTTCACCGTTGTTGTAAATTTTATGCTCGGCAAATTCTGCGGAAAATCCATGGAACGGACTCTTATGAAGCCCAGAAATAAAACCCTCTACCACTTGTTTTGCAAGTAGCTCGAGGTTTTTGAAACCTATAATTTCATTTATTTCTTTTTCTATATTCATATATCCTCACCTCCTGCCCCTTTCCTTCAATGGTGAGGGGAGAAAGCTTAATATTATTTTAAAATATCATCAACAATTCCGTAATCTACAGATTCTTCGGCATTCATCCAGTGGTCACGGTTAAAGTCTTTCATAACCTTTTCAAACGTTTGCCCACAGTTTTCAGCTAAAATACGTGCGCTTATCTCCTTTGTTTTTAAAATTTCCTGGGCAGTAATTTCAATATCGCTGGCAACGCCCCTTGCACCGCCACTTGGCTGATGGATCATTACACGGGCGTGCGGCTGTATAAAACGTTTTCCCTTTTCTCCTGCTGAAAGCAAAATACTGCCCATAGATGCCGCCAAACCGGTACAAATTGTAGAGACCGGGCTTTTTAACTCCTTAATAGTATCATATATTGAAAATCCAGAAGTAACATAACCGCCGGGGCTGTTTATGTAGAATTTAATTTCATCATGGTTCAGCGCGTCCAGATACATCAGCCTGTCCACAACGTGGCGGGCACTCTTATCATCTACCATTCCCCAGAGAAACACTTTGCGTTCCTCCAGTAACTTGCCGTCTATTTTATCTTGTACTTTATTTGTTTTTTCCATTTACAAATGTTCTTTTTAGTTAAAATAAATTCCCCCATTAAAGGGGGGCTGGGGGATGTTCCCATTTATAAAAGCATACCCCTAATTTACCCGTAAGGGACAAATATAAAAATAACAAAAGGCCCAGCAATAAGCCAAGCCTTTTAGGGTTTAATTTTTCTTTTCTAGATATTTTACAAAAGCGAATCAATCGCTTCAGCATATACGTTTTTAGGGGCAACGCCTACTTGACGGCCCACGACTTCGCCATTTTGGAATACCAAAACAGTTGGAATATTTCTCACTCCATATTTAGCTGCAAACTCTTGGTTTGCATCCACATCTACTTTTCCTACCACGGCTTTACCGTCGTATTCCTTACTTATCTCTTCTATTATAGGTCCTACCATTCGGCAAGGCCCGCACCAGGCTGCCCAAAAGTCAACCAATACCGGCTTGTCGCTTTTTAATACGGTTTCTTCAAATGTTGCGTCTGTTATTTCTAATGCCATAATCTTTGTTTTTAATGAATTTCAAAAATAGTTAATTTTTATGCTAAATCCCGTTGCGTTAATATATGTTTAGGAAATGATTGTATTGTTTATTTTTATTGTTGGCTGTGCGCTTTTGGCTATTAGCTCTTCGTTTTGACTCTAGTTACTAGCTTTCAATTTAATTTATAGTGAAACTGTTCTCTTTCCAATTCATCCAGCAACTCCTTTGAAATATTGATCTTATGCTTTCTGCTGGGCATAGTTAAGTGAATCTTTTCATCATTTTCATAAACCACAAAATACAATTGCTTTTCGCCTTTATGGGTTTTTACCAAATCCTTAAGCGAATCTATTTTTCCTTCCTTTAAATCTTGTAAAGGCATGGTAATGGTCAATTTTTTTCCGTGGGTTTCCATGACATCGTGAAGCAATTGGATGCTGTTATATTGAAGTCGCGGTTCACCTTTTTTTCCTGTTTCGCGGTTGGTCCATCCTTCCTTCACAAAAACACGCCCGTAAATGAAGCTATTCGGAACCAGGAAATGGCGCCATTTTAAATATTCTTCCCCAAATATTTTGAAGTCATAACTATCGTCATAATCCTCAACCGTAAAAATAGCCCACCCTTTGCCGGCCTTCGATTCCCGGTGCTGCACATCGCTCACAACCCCTCCGAAACACATTTCCTTGTTCAGAAAATCTTCCAAATGGTTAAAATTCGAAACTTTGCAGTTGGTAAAGGTTTCCATTTCAATTTTGAAATCGTCCAGCGGATGGCCCGATATATAAACCCCAACAACTTCCTTTTCCTGTTTCAGTTTTTTCATGGTGCCCCATTCCTCACAAGGCGGAACTTCGGGTTCGGGGATTTGTACTTCACTGGCATCGCCAAAAAGACTTACCTGTGAAGAATTCTGCGTTTCCTGATATTTTGCCGCATAACGAAGCACTTTTTCAAGAAACATCACCCCGTCACCATCGTCGTGCAGATATTGCGCGCGGTGAGTGTCAAAACTGTCAAAACCGCCCGCCAATGCTAAGTTCTCAAAGGCTTTTTTATTTGCCGAGCGCAAATCTATTCGCTTGGCCAAATCAAAAACCGATTTGTATTTTCCATCTTTTCTGTGCTCAACAATCGTTGCTACGGCACTGCTGCCCACGCCTTTAACGGCCCCCATTCCAAAACGGATGGCGCCTTGGTCATTAACGGTAAATTTGTGGAAAGATTCGTTTACGTCGGGTCCCAAAACGGTTAAGCCCATCCGTTTGCATTCGTCCATAAAAAAGGTAACCTGCTTTATGTCGCTCATATTATTGCTGAGGACTGCCGCCATATATTCCGCGGGATAGTGCGCTTTTAGATAAGCCGTTTGGTAAGCGATCCAAGCATAGCAAGTAGAGTGCGATTTGTTGAAGGCATAACTCGCAAAGGCTTCCCAATCTTTCCAGATTTTTTCAAGCTTTTCGGGGTCGTGTCCTTTTTCGGCAGCTTGGGCAACAAATTGCGGCTTCATTTTATCAAGTACCGCTTTCTGCTTTTTCCCCATCGCCTTTCTTAGAACATCGGCTTCCCCTTTCGTAAAACCAGCCAATTTTTGCGACAAAAGCATCACCTGCTCCTGATAGACCGTAATTCCGTAGGTTTCTTTTAAATATTCCTCCATCGCGGGAAGATCGTATTCAATCTCTTCCTCGCCGTGTTTTCTTCTTACGAAACTTGGAATGTATTCCATCGGCCCCGGACGATAAAGCGCGTTCATAGCAATAAGATCTGCAAATACCGTTGGCTTCAATTCCTTCATATATTTCTGCATTCCGGCAGATTCATACTGAAAAATACCAACCGTATCCCCTCTTTGGAAAAGCTCGTAGGTTTTTTCATCATCGAGCGGAAAGTTATCCGGATCGAGGTCAATGTTATGTTTGTGCTTTACGAGTTTTACCGTGTCTTTTATCAGCGTCAAGGTTTTCAGCCCGAGGAAATCCATTTTTAGAAGTCCCGCACTTTCAACAACAGAGTTATCGAATTGAGTGACGTACAAATCTGAATCCTTTGCAGTGGCCACGGGAACGAAGTCAGTAATATCGCTGGGGGTAATAATTACCCCACAGGCGTGGATTCCTGTATTTCTAACCGAGCCTTCGAGAATTTTTGCCTGGTTTATGGTTTGGGCTTCAAGATCACTTCCTTCGGAAAGATTTAAAAGCTCGTTCACTTTTGGAAGCTCATCACTTCGGAAACGGCTTCGCAATTCGGCCTCGCTCAAACCGAAGATTTTGTTCAGCTTGGTCATATTCGGAATCAATTTCGAAATCCGATCGGCTTCATTCAAAGGTAAATCCAAAACCCGCGCGGTATCACGGATGGAAGATTTTGCGGCCATCGTTCCGTAAGTGATAATCTGTGCCACTTGGTTGCTGCCGTATTTGTTGATTACATAATCCATTACCTTGCTTCGGCCTTCATCATCAAAATCGATGTCGATATCGGGCATACTCACACGGTCTGGATTCAAAAAACGCTCAAAAAGCAGATCGTACTTAATAGGGCAAATATTTGTGATTCCCAAGCAATACGCCACGGCACTTCCGGCCGCCGAACCACGACCCGGCCCAACGGAAACACCCATTTTTCGGGCTTCGGCAATAAAATCCTGTACAATCAAAAAGTAACCCGGATAGCCCGTATTGGCGATTACTTCCAGCTCAAAATCGAGACGCTGTTTTATTTCCTTTACGCGTTGCGAGGCTTCCTCGGGAATTTCAAAATCGGTCAAGGCTTCATAGGAAACTTCCAATAATTCGGGATAGCGTTTTTTGGCTCCTTCATACGTTAAGTGGCGCAGATAGGCATTTTCACCCCGCTTGCCCCCATCGATGTCTTCAGCATTCAAAAATTCTTGCGGAATACCAAAATTGGGCAGCAACACATCACGGTGCAAAGAGAAAGGCTGGATTTTTGAAACAACCTCTTCAATATTTAATATCGCTTCTGGAAGGTCTTTGAACAAAGCCTTCATTTCATCCTGCGATTTGAAATAATATTCCTGGTTTGGCAGACCGTAGCGATAACCTCGGCCCCGACCAATGGGTGTTGCCTGTTTTTCACCGTCCTTTACGCACAGCAAAATATCGTGCGCATTGGCGTCTTCCTTTTTAATATAATAGGTATTGTTGCAGGCTACGAGTTTTATGTTATTGCGCTTGGCCATCTCTATGAGCACAGGGTTTACGCGCTTTTCGTCCTCTTGTTCGTGGCGCATAATTTCCACATACAGATCTTCACCAAACATTTCCTTCCACCAAAGCAAAGCCTCTTCAGCTTGGTTCTCGCCTATGTTCAAAATCTTTCCGGGCACTTCGCCGTAAAGACTCCCTGTTAAAACAATGATGTCTTCCTTATATTTTTCGACTATATTTTTATCAATTCGCGGGACGTAATAAAACCCTTCAGTATAAGCGATGGAAGCCATTTTTGCCAAATTGTGGTAGCCGTTTTTGTTTTTGGCAAGCATCACAATTTGGTAGCCGTTGTCTTTATGGTTTTTGTTTAAATGGTCTTCGCACACAAAAAACTCGCAACCAACAATTGCTTTTATTGGCTGTGCTGAAATTTCTTCATCGTCATTTTTTGGCAAATCTGCTAGCGATTTATTATAATTGGCAACAGCTTGCACAAAGTGAAATGCGCCCATCATATTCCCCGAATCGGTGATGGAGACCGCCGTCATATTGTTTTCCACGGCTGCGTTTACCAAATCCTGTGTGCTGGAAGTAGATTGCAAAATTGAAAACTGCGAATGGTTGTGAAGATGAACAAATGGCGCATCCTCCAATGTAGCTACGTTTTCCTTTATTTCTTCGGAAGAAATTCTGTCGCTATCGGAAGCGGCCTGCAGCTGCCTTCGGATATTTTCCGAGGCCTTTTTAAGGTTTATATGCTCAAGCCCAATTAATTCAATGGTTTTCGGATTCGCTTCGGAAAAATTTTCGAAGTAATCCGGCTGTACGTCCAGTTCCTCAATAGTAAAAATCTGCCGACGAATCAATTCCAAAAAGCAGCGCGTAGTCGCTTCCACATCTGCAGTTGCGTTGTGGGCTTCGGCAAAAGGTTCACTGAAAAGAAATTCGTGAAGTTCGGTCAGGGTCGGCAGTTTAAACTTTCCGCCGCGACCGCCCGGAATTTGGCAAAGTTGAGCGGTAATTTCTGTACAGGTGTCCAAAACCCGAAGTTTCGTGAGTGGGTTTTCTATCCCCAAGCGGAAGAATTCCGCGCCCATTATATTTACGTCGAAGTCTACATTTTGACCGACGATGAATTTCGTTTTTGAAAGCGCTTCTTGAAATTTTTCAGCAACTTCTTCCAACGAAATCCCTTCAGCAGTGGCAAGTTCAGTTGAAATACCATGAATTTTTTCGGCATCAAAAGGAATATTGAATCCTTCGGGCTTTACCAAATAATCTTGGTGCTCCAAGAGTTTTCCGTTTGCATCGTGCAACTGCCATGCAATCTGGATACAGCGCGGCCAGTTGTCGCTATCGCTCACGGGAGCGTTGAAGCGTTTGGGAAGACCTGTTGTTTCTGTATCGAAGATTAAATACATTGGGATTAGTGATTTTTGATTTAAGATTGCTGATTTAAGATTTCCGTTCGACTGCGCACAGGGAACATTTTTGGAAAAAGTAAAAATAGAAAAACCTCCCGCTTTTGGGAAGTTAAATTGTTAGGAGTTGTTCACAAAAAAACCGTTTCCGGTATTTCCGAAAACGGTTTTCTTTCTTCTTTTTCAAGATTATTTATTAGGATACTACAGCTTCAAAGTTTTTGGCACTTTGGCATGCATTCTGGATGGCGTCGCGCTGGTTGGTTAGAATTTTCTGTGTAGTTGGTGGCAATGTGGTGTCTTTTATCACCTCATTGTACTCTTCTACCGCAGCTTTTTCACCTTTTTGGACTTCTTCTAAAATTGTTTCTTCATTATTGGAAGAAAAAGCGGTTTCAATATCCATCCAAGTTCTATGCATTGCTCCCGTAGTGCTTCCACCTTTTTCAGGAGTTTCGCCGTAGTTTTTGATTTCGTTCTTTATTTCGTGACCAAAATCGTATCTTTTTTGAGCTTGTTCGTTAAAGAATTGTTTCAGCTTAGTGTTTTCTACATTTTCAGCTGCTTTTTTATAACCCTTTTCGGCGTCATAATTTTTCTCTAACAGTTCATTTAATTTGTTCGACATTTTTTCAGTAAACTTCATATTCTTTCGTTTTAAATTTTACAGTTGTTTTCTTCATCATCATTCCGCTAAAGACAACTGTTCAACTTCATTCGGATATATCCTAATATACCATGAATAAAGGCTTTCAACGAATTATTAACCTAAGTTTAGTGTAATTTAACAAGCTTTAACCTTTTGTGGGAAAATTGAAGGCTGGAGGTTAACTAATATGTAACATCAAACTCCCCTTCGGTAATTTCTGTCCTATTTGTTATAAAGGAAAAGCTTCCTTTTATAGTTTGTTCAGAAACATTGTGCTCAAGTACGGTTATCAATCCCTCAACCGTATCTTCAGGCCCCGACACCCCTTGGTATTTTGTTGAAAATCCTCCTCTTGGCAAAATATACTCACCTGGCTCTACCCCTGCGGTAACTGAAATTACCATGGTGGCATTGGCCGTGCTTCCAGAAATTATAATGGTATTTCCCGTATTACGTGAAGATACGATAACTGGAATATAAGGATTGCCATCCACTTTAGCGCTAAACAAGCCAGCATTTGTGGGATCCACGATATCTCCACCAGTATATGACACATTATAAAGGATGCCCTTTGAAACATAGATAGTGTCAATTCCCGGTAAAAAGGCATTAAAATTAAATGTTCCCGAAAGTGTTTTATTGGTTTCGTTAAGTTCTGAAATAGTCACAACACCTTCTCCATTTGGATTAGTGGTATATATATTTCCGCCCATATCTTCATAAACAGCATAATTAGCGCTGCCCTGCCCAATGCTAAAGTTGCCTTCGCCTAAACGTGAGAGTTGAATAGTCATAGACTCTTCGTCATTGAACCCCTGTATAGTAAGTGATCCATCCTCATTTAATGCCGCGCGCGCATCGGCAGATGCATATAGTCTATCATCCACCTTGGCCTGTAGGGCAAGCTCATTGGTTTGTGTATCTTCGCACGAAATAAGCGAGAGGGTAGCTAAAAGAACAAATAGAAACTTTTTCATAGGTTAAGGAGTATTTAGGGATTTTGACAAATGTAAAATAAAAACTTTAATTGGTTGAATTTCAAAAAGAAAATATACTATCTTTGCCGTCCTTAATTATAACCGGGGTCGGGAACCCCAAAAATTAATTTTTAAATATGCCTGTAAAAATCAGACTACAAAGACACGGAAAGAAAGGTAAACCTTATTTCTGGATCATCGCGGCAGACAGCCGTTCAAAAAGAGATGGTAAATTCCTTGAAAAATTAGGATTTTACAATCCAACTACCAACCCTGCACAGATTGACCTAGACGTTGACAGCGCTGTAAAATGGCTTCAAAACGGGGCTCAACCTACAGACACTGCCCGTGCTATTCTTTCTTACAAGGGAGCTTTAATGAAAAATCACCTAGCTGGCGGGGTACGTAAAGGTGCTTTGACAGAAGAACAAGCTGAAGCAAAATTCAACGAGTGGCTGGAAAGCAAAAAAGGTGCAATCGATCACAAAAAAGCAAGTCTTTCTGAAGCAAAGGAAAAAGAAAAAGCTGAAAAACTTGCTGCCGAAAAAGCCGTAAGCGAAAAACGTGCTGCTGAAGCCGCTGCCGCTGCCGCCCCTGCCGAAGAGAAAGCTACCGAGGAAAATTATGAAGGCGCTGCCGTAACTGAAGAAGGCGAACCAGAAGCTAACGTAACGAAAGAAGTAGAAGCGGAAACTGCCGAAGAGGCAAAAGCAGAGGAAAAGAAAGATTCAGAAGCGTAAACATTCAGCGATGCAAAAGGAGAATTGCTTCTACTTGGGCAAAATCGTTAAAAAATACAGCTTTAAGGGGGAACTGCTCATTAAACTAGATACAGATGAACCCGAACTTTTTACCGAAATGGAATCGGTTTTTGTGGAACAACGCAAAAACCTGATTCCATTTTTTATTGAGGAAAGCTCATTGCACAAAAGTGAACTACTCCGTGTACGCTTTGAAGATGTAAAAACAGAAGAGGAAGCAAATGCGTTGATTGGCGCACACCTATACCTCCCTTTGGAATTTCTGCCAAAGCTTACGGGCAATAAATTTTACTATCATGAAATCATCGGTTTTACCGCCGAAGACGAATCTTTCGGAGAAATCGGTACAATTACCGGTGTAAACGACACTACATCACAAGCTTTGTTTGAAATAGACCGTAACGGAAAACAAATCTTGATCCCCATGATCGACCATTTCATCAAAAAAGTGAATCGGGAAAACAAAACCATTCTTTTGAAGGTCCCTGAAGGTTTGATAGAAATGTACCTTTAATAGAAATTCCAAATTACAAGCACCAAATTCCAAATAAATCCTAAAAAATAAATCCCAAAATCTTCAATCCTTTGAAGCCTTTTAAATTCAAGCAATTTACAATAGAACAAGACCGCTGTGCTATGAAAATTGGCACAGATGGCGTTTTGCTTGGCGCTTGGGCTTCTATTAAAAACAGCCCCTTTTCAATTTTGGATATCGGTGCTGGCACTGGAATTATCGCTTTGCAATTGGCACAACGTTCCCACGCCGAAATGGTTGACGCAATTGAAATTGACGCAAATGCCTACGAACAATGCGTTGACAACTTTGAAAATTCCGCTTGGGGCGATCGATTATTTTGCTATCACGCATCCTTGGAAGAGTTTGTTGCCGAAATTGAAGATACATACGACCTCATAGTTTCCAACCCGCCATTTTATTCAGAAGATTATAAAACTACCGCTGCACCTAGAGACATTGCGCGTTTTAACGACGCGCTTCCTTTTGAGGAACTAATTGAAAGTGCTTCGATTCTACTCTCAGACGAAGGGATATTTTCGGTAATCATTCCGCGAAAAGAAGAAGAAAATTTTATTAAAATTGCTTCGGAAGTAAATCTATTTACCAACAGAATATGTCGAGTTCGCGGCAATGAATCCTCCGAAGAGAAAAGGAGCATGCTGGAGTTCTCCTTTCAAAATACTCCCGCAAAAATAGAAAACCTAACTATTGAAACTTCACGCCACAATTATACCGAGGAATATAAAAAATTAGTCAAGCAGTTTTATTTAAAATTGTAATCTCCTATTCAATTTATCTTCAGCGCGCTCCACATAAAGATACCACCCCTCAATTCCAAATAAATTTATAGTTAACGCTTTTAAATTTTCAAATTTTCTTAATTAATGGCGGGACAGTTGCAATCGTATGGCTCGGGCCTTCCCCCCAGGAAGTCGTACCCCAGGGTGATCTGGTGGAAGCCGCCGCTCTCGAACCTTACGTTTCCAGCCTGGTACGAAT
>Ga0209344_10001346_pt1 | contig 32616 bp, 31 predicted proteins | sample Cruoilmetagenom6_FD_187293 | JGI IMG/M metagenome (GOLD analysis project Ga0209344, IMG submission 187293) | Oil polluted marine microbial communities from Coal Oil Point, Santa Barbara, California, USA - Santa Barbara Oil Seep Sample 6 (SPAdes)... | ecosystem: Environmental > Aquatic > Marine...
CTTTTGCTTTGGGTGGATCATACCAACTGTCAATAAAGTTTACCAAAAACTTAACATCAGAATTGGTTTCGCGGGCACCTTCCATGAACGCATGCATAAGCCGGTTTACTTCCGGGATTGCATATCAGCCGACCATGCCGATCACATTACTTTTGCTCGCAGCCCCTGCAACCATCCCGGACAGATAGGCCGGTTCATGGATAAAGTTGTCAAAGGTCGAAAAATTCGGCTCCTGCGGCTTGAATGAAGACCCCATTAAAAACGCGGTTTCAGGATAATCCGCAGCCACCTTACGGGCGGCGCGTTCAAGGCCAAACACCTCGCCTACAACCAGTCCGACACCTGATTCTGCGTATTCGCGCATAACCCGCTCATAGTCGGTATTTGATACGTTCTCGGAATAGACATATTCAATATCCCCACGTTTCGCGGCAGCGTTTAATGCAATATGAATACGGCTGATCCATTGCTGTTCCACCGGCAATGTAAAAATACCCGCAACCTTTAACGTTTCAGCCATCGCAGCTGTTGACGATACAAGAATGCCCAAAGCCGTCGCCCCGGCAATCACACCTCTTCTTGATAATTTCATGTTTTTTGTCCTCTCCCGGTTGAAATAATTACCTCTAAACTTGACTAAATGACGCATTTTTTAACCAAACGGTCAAGGAATATCTCCTTGCAAACCGGTTTGGTTCAAAATTAGAAAGCAATATAGGTTGGAATTATAGCCAATTTATACTGACATCATACAGTTATTTGTGAAAAATGGTGCTAAGTTTGCCATTGGGTACATGCTAACCCATTGTTTTTATTAGAACCGAAAATTAATTGGGCAAGATTGATTGCCATTTTGGGTAAAACACTTTGTCATCGTAAGACTGAAAACACTCCAAGGACTGCTTAGAGCGGTTATTCAGTTTGCACACATACTCGGATATATATAAAACTGAATTATCGCATGGACGCTTTTGACATCATAACGCGAAGGCTGAAATTAACGCCCGTCACGGATGGTCAACGAGAAGAGCTCCGTAGTAAAATCTTTGCGCATCCTGATGTTGTAAAAACATTGATGGGGGATGCGTCCACCCCAGAGAAACAAAAATACCTTGTTGACGCCTGGTATGAAGAATACGCTGAGACGTGGCAACGACAGGGATACGGACTCTGGGGAGTTTACAAAAAGAACACCTCCTCCGATGATCTCCCATCGGGCCTGCTGGGAATAATCTGGCTAGAAGATACCAGCACCAAAGATGTCAAAATTGTTGATATCGGCTATGCCCTCACTCCAAATGCGTGGGGGAAAGGGATTATAAGCGAAGCCGCCAAAGCAGTCATGTCCTATGCTTTTCGCAAAATCGGTACCGAAGCCATTGATGCGTTAATATTTGGCGCAATCAATCCCGGATCATCCCGCGTCATTGAAAAGCTTGGTGGCCGATATCTGGGACAAAAGCCATTCCTGGAATACGGGGATCAGGAATGGTTCGAGGCCACGCACTGCTTTGATCTCTGGCTCATCGAGACCGCCTTGCCTGAAATGATCGAAACGCGCGTTATCGGCGCATGTTTCAGAACGGGGCAGTTTGCTGGCGAAAGGCTGCTGAGCAGAACGGATGCGATAAATGGAATTATTCGTGCCATCCAAAAAAATGAAGCAATGGCACTTTCAAATGACTTGATGAAGACTCTAGAAGACGCCGTCGATCGTGGGCGCAGGGCGCCAGGATGGTCACACTACCGTATCGAAAACACTGAACACCCAAGAACGTTATAAATGCCACAGAGTTGTTTTGCGCCCTGTGATGCGGCGATCCGTTGAAACCACACCGTTGGGCTCAATTGATCGCCGCAACACAATGGTTAGGCCTGTCCGTCGGTGTTCCACGAAAACTGATCCCTAAATTTATTTAATGCCGGCTTGCTCCAGCAGATCCCGAACTTTTGAGATTGGAACGCCTAGATTGGATCCGCCATATTCGGGCAGAATGGCGGCGTTTACGGCAACGACGTCACCGTTGATATCCAGCACCGGCCCTCCGCTGCCACCAAGGGTGGTTTCGGCATCATATACGATTGTCGACGGTGTTACCTGTCCGACAATGCCGCGACTGGCGAGCGGTGCTATATATCCTTTTTCTGCCAGGCGCGTCGCGACGCTCCAGAACCCCGTGTTCTTGGACTCCTGAAGCTCATGAATAAAGTCAACACCAGATTGTGCAAGCATTGACCGCAAGCCGGTCGGATAGCCCATTACGATCACTTCGTCGCCAGAATTGGGGATCTTTTCAGCAAGCCTAAGACCCAGTAGGGTTTCTGATCCACCCTCGTACCGAAGAATCGCAAGATCAGAATTTTCACTGGCCTGCAACAACTCAACTGGAACACCCGCTGTTTCGTTTGGTAGATAGGCGATGAATTTTATCATCACCGGCTCCACACCCTCTGTGGCAATCGCACCAGCACCGACGCTCTGCTCCCAGGGTAATGCCACGTGCCGATTAGTGATCAGCACACCCCCATGGCCAACAACAAAGCCGGTGCCCGTGAATTGCAACTTCACCAATGGCCCATCACCCTCTAGTGACAACAACGGTCGGCCTCTGGGTGAAAACAGCGGTAGACCGTCGGGGCTGATAATCTGGCGCAACATGCGGTCACCATCCTTTTCCTGAAAGCCGTATACACCCTGGAGAAATGCTACGGCAGAGCTTGTTTCAGCTATAATACGGCTGCTGGCTTTGGAGCGTTGTTCAAGTTCTTCCAATCGTGTCACATTCGACAAGACGCGCTGTTCCAGATTGTTGCGTAGCGCCGTCAGATCACTGGGTCGCAGCGCCTCTTTTTGTGCATTGACCATGGCAGTTGCGACGCTATCCAGTTGGCTGGCTGCCTTTTCAATGCTTTGCTTTAGGTTTTTGTTTAACTGCTGCTGCTGATAAGCCAGTAATCCAAAGCCAAGAATGGCGACAAGCACAGTTATCCGAAACAGGATGCTCGTTTCATACGAAAGGCGCCCGAACAATGCGCTAAATGCTCGTATAGCCCGTCTTACGGGTGGTTCACGGCTGACGCGAAGGTACTTTCCGATGTCGCTCAGGATATCCGAAACGGTATTACGAACCGGTGAATAATCGGTGTAAAAACGAGCGCGGCACAAAGGCCCAGTTTCCCCAAATTCGATCGTATCGCCATGCTTTAGATGGCTTGCAGTAATCGGGCTGCCATTCACCCAGATCGACGTGCCCGCGGTTGCTTCTATTTCATAGGTATCACCAACACGATGGAGCCGTGCAATCAGGTCTTTTCTCGGCTCACCCGCTTGCGCTTCCAATATATGGATAAAGCAACCTGCGTCCAGGGTTACATCCAGTGTCGATGAATTGAGCCATGTTACAGAACCCCGGGAAGGTCCAGTCATGTGTTCTAAGGCCACGGCAAGTGGCGCATTATCTCGTGAGTTATCCATAACTTCCTATATACCCGGCCAAAGTCTATCATCGGCATTTATTAATCATTGTCCAATTTAACCAAGCCATTCCCGATTGTTTATATACTGCAAGAGTATAGTGGCGATCACATACCTCCAAGTATTTTGAGCGATTTTCTATCTGCTGCCCAACGTTAACCGCTTAGTGCGAGGAAAGTCGTATCCTACAAGAGATTACTGAATCAGGCAGTTTTACCTTCGAACTCTGACATTCTCTTGCAAATGTTGCCTCGCAACTATGGCGTACCTACGGTATCACTGAAATCACAAATCAAGCCATAGCCCGACGCTACCAAAGGCAACTTTGGGCTTGTCTTATGTTTTCCCTATCGATCTGCAAAGATTAAGCCATTGCACGCCACGCCATTTTGTTATGTGCAATGGCGGCGGTTGGATCGTTTTGGGCTTAGTCGTGAAAGGACCGTTTTTAAGTATGGTCAGTCTTTGCATGAGGCCTGAACGGATACGCAAGCGTTGGTTTTTCGTGGGATACTATACCAAACCCCTTGGGAACGGTCATTGGCAATCAGCACGCTTATGCGTCTTCAAGAAGTTACTCAGATTAATGTGCGGAAGCAAACAGGATTGGCCCTATTGTCATAACCAGAATTGCCACGACAACAATGCTGACCAGATCAAGAATTATTCCGGTTTTCAACATATCGGACACTTTAATCGCACCGGAGCCAAAAACGATGGCGTTGGGTGGCGTGGCGACCGGCAACATAAACCCGATGGTTGCGGCCAGTGCAACCGACATCATCAAAAGAACAGGATCAATATTCAGCCCTGCGGCACTCGCGCCCGCGACCGGTAAGAATATCGCGGCAACTGCGGTATTACTGGCAAGCTCCCCCAGTAAAACGATGACCATAAATATACTCAACAAAAACAGAAATGTCGGCAGAAAAGCTAGTAAGGATGTAGCACCCCCAATCCAAGTGGCAAGACCGCTTGTGTTAATAGCATCTGCAAGCGCAAGCGCGCCACCGAACAAAACCAGGATGTCCCAGCGGATTTTCAATGCATCATCCCACTCCAAAAGCCTTTTGCTATCCGATCGAGAGGCGGGCAGAATGAATAAAAACAGTGCCGCGGTAATTGCGATGCCTGCATCACTTAAATGCAACCACGGAAAGAAACCTGATAACACACCCCGAAAAATCCAGAAGAAAGCAGCAAGGCTGATAATTACCGAAACGAAAAGTTCCGCCCGGCTGAAGTCACCCAGTTTTGCAGCTTCATTTGCAATATAACTGCCCTTCAGAAAGTCGCGGGGGATGTCCATGCGAAAGGAATATCGGGTTATCAGCAACCATGACAAAGGAAGCAGTACTACAACCGCCGGAACGCCGATCATCATCCAACGCCAAAATTCCACTTCGATGCCATAGGTTCTATTCATGAAACCGGCAAAAAGCGCGTTTGGCGGTGTTCCGATCAGGGTTCCCATTCCGCCAATGGTTGCCGAATATGCTATTGCCAACATTAATGCCGTCGAGAACTTCGCAATTTCTGCCTTTTCGCCTTGGCTGGCGCGCATTTGAATGGCAGACACGATCGATTGCCCGATTGGGAGCATCATCATTGTCGTCGCGGTGTTACTGACCCACATGCTAAGAAACGCCGTTGCGATCATCATACTGGCGATGATGCCCGGAAGGCTTAAGTGCCCCAGTCTTAGAATTCCATAGGCAAAACGTTGGCTTAATTGTTGTTTAACCATTGCCCGGGCCATAAGAAACCCACCAAGAAACAGAAAAATCAACGGGTTGGCATAAGACATAGCGGTGGCATCGATTGTTGCGATCTCAAGTGCCGGAAAAAGAACGATTGGCAGAAGCGCTGTTGCGGCAAGTGGTATTGCTTCTGTCATCCACCACATAGCCATAAGCAAACAGACGGCGGCCACCGCCCAACCTTCGGGGGTAAGTCCTGAAGGTGCAGGAAGTGCCAGCATAATAACAGCCACAATCGGTCCGAAAACCAAGGCTACCCGCCCGATTGCCTTTTCGGATCCACCGATGGATTTTGCCCAAAAGTTATCAAACATAGCTGCTTTCTTTTATCTCACGCATCGTTAACTGACCACTTTGGCACTGTACAATAAATCTGAGGGTATTGTCAGAGGAACTTGGCTGAAGTAACCCGCTTGGCTATTTAGTGAGCCGGTTTTCTATGCATAAGAGATCTTACGGAATTACACTCTTTGAATGGGTTAAAAAGCCATCAGTATGCTTCATTGACCTAGATCAATGCACAATCGGTTATATTTGCTAAACTACGTTAGCGAGTAACTTTATAGGTGTGAAATGAAGCCCATTATAACTTGGATTGTCATCGCTGATTATGGAAAAGCCCGATTTGTTGAAAACACAGGTGTGGGTCATGGACTAACGGCTGTGGATATACCCGATTTAAAAGCCCCGGAAAAAGAAACATATCAAAGCCCACCCGGCCGATCATACGACAGTATGGGCCAAGGGCGGCATAATCTGGAGGCAAACCATGGCCGGGCAGTCACGCAATTTGTTAAGGATCTATTGGAACGGTTGGAAGGATACCACGAGCAAAATCGCTTTGATCGGCTGATTATTTGTGCGGCACCACGTATGTTGGGTGAAATTCGCAGTGCTATAAAACCACAGTTAAAGCAATCCGTTTATGCAGAGTTGGAAAAGGATTTAGTTAACATTAAGTTAAATGATCTGCCAAAGCATCTGCAAAATCTGATAGCTCTTTAGCATTTATCAAAAGACATATTGGCACATCACAAATTTCTTAAGTATCTAAAACCTTGGAGAATAACGATGGAAATGAAGTCAGTTTTATCAATACAATCTGTGCATGATAACGCGCAAAATGTTAATCAGATCATCAACTTTGCCCAAGTTAATAAATTACATTTGGATTTGGTGATCCTCGCCCCCTTGGTTCGACCCTATGTAAATGTAGATGGGGTGATCATGAATGACATCACATTCGCAGAAAACAAAAATCTGTCAGAAAAAAGCCATGCCTTGAAAAAACAGATAATCAAGGCGGGTGACCGACAGGGTATATCAATGTCAGTTGCTGTCGAAATTGCGGATACCGCTTTGTTTGACAGAATACTTGAAAGATATGCAAATTGTTCAGATTGCTTGGTTTTAAGCCATAGTTTGATGATGCAAAATGATTTGGTGAAAAGATCATTTGTAGACATTTTAAAGGATAACAGTTGCCCGGCAATACTTTTGGTTGGCGAAGGCCCAATCTTTCAAGATTTAACAAATGTTATGATCGCGTGGGATGGTGGTGTGGCTGCTGCAACTGCAATACGCGATGCTATTCCAATCCTACAACAGGCTAGGAATATATCGCTGGTATGTGTGGATCCATCCCCTGATGAAACCGGTGAAATTCCCGGTGATGATATGGCGCATTATCTGGTGCGTCACAAAATCGATGTGACGGTTGAACTTATTCCAAGCGCAGGTCAAACTATTGCACAGGCGCTGTTTCAAAAAGCCAAGGATATGGATGCGGATCTGATCATAATGGGGGGGTATGGGCGCAGCCGGTTGCGTGAATGGATTTTGGGAGGAACAACAAGTGATACGCTTTCTTCGGCAAGTTGTAGTGTATTTATGGCGCATGGCTGATTGTGTTATATTGAACACCCGCCCTATCTAGGTTTCCAAATCATAAACAGTCTCTTTTACGCAGGGCTTAAGCTGCTGCGAAGTGCTATATATTCCATTAAATCGGCTAAGGTGATCACACCAAGTAAAACACCTTTGTCTGCCACCAACATTTTTCTTTGCCCGGTTTGTGACATCTTGGTTATCAAATCATTTAAATCAAAATCCGGAGATACTGTATTCTGGGCATTAGAGGAAATATAAACATCGCCCACTTTTGTTGTTGCGCGACTTTCCATATCAATCTTCATTATAACATTATTGTCGATATACCCCAAAAGATGGTTACTTTTTGTTACGGGAATAAAACTTACAGCGTGGCGCAACATTGTTTCATCCACCACTTTTTTAATTGTATCTTGAACATTTGCTGTAAAAACCACCTTACTCATCAAGGCATTGATCGATTTTCCCTTTAATCCTTCAGCTAACAGTACCTGATTATAACTGGACTTAGATGCCATATAGATAAAAAAACCGATGAGTATTTGCCATAAACCACCAAACCCTATGCCGGTGAAAACCGCTAAAGCCCCAGTGGTAATCAGAAAAACCGCAAAAACCTGACCCGCAATGCTGGCGACATGTGTTGCTCCAATAAAATTCCCGCTGCTACGCCATAGTATGGCGCGTAAAACCCGACCGCCATCCAAAGGGAAAGCCGGTACCAGATTGAATCCTGCGACTATTAAATTGACCAAAGTCAGATAGCTAAGAAGTTCCTGCAAAGCTGCGGATGCGTTCACTGATATACTGAACTTGTGGCAAAGGAAAAACAGCCCGGCCAATGCAAAACTGCTGATTGGGCCGACGATGCTGATCCAAAGCTCTGAAGAAGGTGTTTTGGTTTCTTCCTCCAACTCTGCGACGCCGCCGAATATAAACAGCGTGATGTTTTTTACTTCGATACCGTAAACGCGTGCCATTAAAGAATGTGACAACTCATGGATAAGCAATGATATGAATAGACCCAACATCGCAGCAATCGACATTCCCAGATAAACAATTCCGGACTGATCCGGTAAGACATCGGGGAAATATGCCGTGGTTAATGTCCAGACAATCAATGCCGCAATGAAAAACCAACTTGGATCAATTCTAATCCGGAAGCCAAGTACCTCGATCAGGTTAAGCGCATTTTTGAACATCCGGGATCGTCCTTTCTAATAAACATCGCTTCTCTTGATACCAAAATTTTTATGGTTTTATATTGATACAAATCAAGTCAAGCATATGAAAATCAGGCATGATTAGATGATTATTGGGTTTTAAGGCGAAATTTCCTGCACAGGCATTGAGCGAAATCAAGGTTCAGGATGCTAAATTACTTTAATATTGCCGCATGGATAAATTTAACGATCGGTCAAAATCAATATTCAGGATTTCCAACTTATCAAAGGTCTATCAGACCGGAGATATAGAGGTACGCGCGTTGAACGACGTTACTCTGGCGCTAAAAGAGGGTGAAATGACCGTTCTTCTGGGGCCGTCAGGCAGTGGTAAATCGACATTTTTGAATATCGTTGGCGGGTTGGATCAAGCAACAAGTGGCACCGTATTTTTCAAGGATACCGAGCTTACATCATGCAATGAGAGGCAATTAACCCGTTATCGCCGCGATCATGTGGGTTTTGTGTTTCAATTCTATAATCTGATACCAAGCTTAACAGCCTGGGAAAATGTCGCGTTGGTTACCGAAGTTGCCAAATCACCTATGAGGGTCGATGACGCACTGGCATTGGTTGGCCTTGAAAACCGTATGACACATTTTCCTGCGGAACTTTCAGGAGGAGAGCAGCAACGTGTTGCAATTGCACGCGCGATTGTAAAACGCCCTGAAGTATTGCTTTGCGATGAACCAACCGGTGCCCTCGACTCCAAAACGGGGATTGTCGTTTTAGAGGCGCTGTCGAAGATTAACGAAGATTTGGGGACGACAACGGCAATCATCACACACAATGCCGGTATTCAACAGATCGCCCATAGGGTGATTTCGTTTTTGGATGGGCGCATTTCGAACATTCATGAAAATTCGTCACGTATAAAACCGGCCGAGGTGGTTTGGTAATGATCAGCGTTCTGGACAAAAAGCTGTTGCGGGATCTTAGGCATCTATGGGCACAAGCACTTGCCATTGCGCTTGTTATGGCTTGTGGAGCCGCGACAATTATATTGGCTGTCGGTTCTTACCGCTCACTGGAAGAAACACGTGGTGCGTTTTACGATCGGTACAGATTTGGCTCTGTTTTTGCTTCTGCAGTTCGCGCACCAACCCATCTTAAGTCGCGGATCGAGGCGATTTCCGGGATATCCGGGGTGGAGCTTCGGATTGTGGAACCCGTTTTGCTGGATGTTGTTGGAATGAAAGAACCCGCGTCCGGTTTAGCGATTTCAATTCCCGATCACCGCGATGCGAAAGTCAATCGACTTTATCTTAGAAAAGGCCGGTTGCCGGAACCAAATCGGGGTACAGAGGTTGCAGTTATCGAGACATTCGCCAAAGCGCATGGGTTTGTTCCCGGCGATCATTTTAGCGCAATAATCAATGGCAAAAAGCAGGAACTGGATATTGTTGGTCTGGTTCTATCACCGGAACATATTTATTCGATTGGCCCGGGTGATATGGTCCCGGACCCGAAAAGGTTTGGCGTGTTCTTTATGTCTGAAAATGCTCTTAGCGGTTTATTCAATATGGAAAACAGCTTTAACGATTTAAGTGCTACCACTATGCGAAATGCCGGCATAAAGCAGATCATGGGCGATATTGACGATCTTTTGAAACCATACGGCGGTGTTGGTGCTTATGATCGGGAAGACCAGATATCTAACGCTTTTCTGGATGCGGAACTGGAACAGCTTCGCGCAATGGCTTCAGTTATTCCACCAATCTTTTTGTTTGTTTCAGCTTTTTTAGTCAACATGATCCTGTCACGGCTTATTACGCTTGAACGCGAACAGGTAGGTTTACTCAAAGCACTGGGATATGGAAATATTGCAATTGGCGGACATTACGCGAAGCTTGTTATCGTGATAGCTATTGTTGGTCTTGTCTTTGGCTCAGGGGCGGGCTTTTGGCTTGGCCGTGGTTTGACCCGGCTTTTTGCCAACTTCTATTCATTTCCTTTCCTGCTTTTTAAACAGAGCCTTGATCTTTATGCACTTGCGGCAGGCGTCACCATTACCGCATCACTTACGGGTGCTGTAAAGTCCATTTGGGCGATTGTGGTTCTACCGCCCGCGGTTGCAATGCGCCCGAAAGCACCTACCCGCTATAAAAGTTTTTTCGCTGGCCGTTTCAATCCAACACGGTTTTTCTCACAATTGACCACAATGGCTTTTCGCCACATTTTTAGGCGCCCAATACGTTTTGCAATGACCACTTTTGGCACCTCTTTATCTGTTGCCCTGTTGGTGGCAGCACTGTTTTCCTATGATTCAATCGATCACATGATTGATACTATTTTTTTTCAAATCGACCGTCAGGATGCAACGTTGACCTTTGTGGATGATCGGGGGCAAAGAGCTTTGCTCAATGTGGTCGCTTTGCCCGGAGTTATAAAAGCCGAGCCGTTTCGCACGACTTCGGTAAAGCTTCGGAATGAACATTTCGAAGTGCAAATGTCGATAGTTGGACTGCCTAAAGAAAGTGACTTATCGCGCATTCTGGACCATAATCTTGCGCCATTAGATCCACCCCGAAAAGGTTTAGTTATATCAGAACGGGTCGCTGAAAAACTTCGGCTTCGACCCGGTGATATGGTTGATGTGGAATTGACTAAACTGAATGGCCGCATTGCAAGACTGCCTATAACCGGAATAGCCCAGAGTTATGTAGGACTGACAGCTTATATGTCACTTGATGCATTCAATAGAATGATGCGCGATGGTCAGTGGATTTCCGGCGTGCGCATCAAAATCGATGATCATAAACTTGATAAACTTTACAAAGCGGTTAAGGAAACGCCGATTATTTCGTCAATAGCATTGCAGAATATCTCTCGGGATAAGTTTCGCGAAACAATCGAGCAAAACATTACAACCATGACCTCGGTTTACGTGGCGCTTGCAGTTATAATTACGTTTGGTGTGGTTTATAATTCAGCTAGAATTCAGTTATCTGAACGGGCCCGTGAATTGGCAAGTCTTAGGGTTTTTGGATTTACACGGGCCGAGGTTTCTCGTGTTCTGATGATTGAACTTGCTGCAATTGTTTTGCTTGCCCAACCACTTGGTTGGTCGCTGGGATACATGTTCGCCTGGTCAGTTGTACAGGGGTTTGAATCCGATCTGTATCGCATTCCCCTTATCATCAACACTGATACTTTTGCCTGGTCTAGCATCATAGTTATGATTGCAGCAGTTCTGTCAGCACTCATTGTACGACGACGTGTTGACCGTCTGGATCTAATTCAAGTTCTTAAAACAAGGGAGTGATAATTATGGGTATTTGGTTTAGACGCCTTGGGCTGGCCTTGCTTTTCGCTGCAATTGGTGGCGCTATTTATCTGGCGCTGCGCGAGCAGCCAATACAGGTTGATATTGCACATGTCGAGATCGGGCCGATGCGGGTCACAATCAATGAAGAGGGTATCGCGCGTGTTCGCGACATCTATACTATTTCTTCGCCTATCACCGGGCATTTGGATAGAATTAAGTTGGATGAAGGTGAGGCGGTTATCGCGAACCAAACAATTATTGCATCAATCCATCCACTTGACCCACCCTTTCTGGATGAGCGTACCGAGGCAGAGCTTAAGGCAGCAGTAGAAGCGGCCAAATCTGCCATCTCGTCAGCCAAAGCAGAGCACACCCACGTTCAAATGGCACTGGAACAGGCGGAATCTGATTATCGCCGCGCTTTGGAACTTTCTAAAACGAACGTTATTTCTGAAAGCAAACTGGAGCGAACCTATAATGACCTTAAACTCCACAAGGCTTTGCTTGAAAGCAGGGAAGCCTTTATTCGCTTGCGTCAAGCCGAACTTGTAAGTGCGCAGGCCCGTTTGCGCCAACCCGGTGACAACAGCACTCCAAACCCGATTGACGACAATTGCTGTCTTCATCTGGTATCACCCATCGATGGTGTTGTGCTTAAAGTATTGGCGCGCAGCGAACAAGCCGTCGCCCCTGGCGTGCCGATCACCGAAGTCGGGGATCCGCAAGACCTGGAGATTGCTGTAGATTTACTTTCAAGCGATGCGCCCAAGTTAAAGAACGGATCAAAAGTAGAGATCAGTGATTGGGGCGGTAAGAACACTTTGACTGCAAGTATACGAAGGATTGATCCTGCTGCTGTTACTAAAATTTCTTCACTCGGAATTGAAGAACAAAGGGTTGATGTTATTCTTGATCTTGAAACAGTACCAGAACAGCTGGGGCATGGATACCATGTGCTGGCAAAGCTTGAAATTTGGTCTGGTGACGCTGTTTTGCAAGTCCCCATCGGCGCATTGTTTAGGGCGAATGGCAATTGGGCGGTCTTTGTGCTTCAAGACGATAAGGCTATTATGCGAACTTTGACGATTGATCATATGAGCGATCAATCAGCAGAAGTGCTTGAAGGGCTATCGGAAAATGAAAAAGTCGTGCTTTATCCAAGTGATTTATTGGAAGATGGTAGCCTTATACAGCAACGCTAGGCGATACCCCAGCAAGCCAAGCGGACTTTAAGCTGTGGCGTCATAAACTATGACCGGACATCGTCCAGCCTCTAGCACTGCGCTTATACCTAGGGACAGCGCTGTTTTGTGTGACAATATAATTGCCGTCAGGGAGTTATTTTGCAAAAATTTCAAAACTTCTTGGGTGTGGTTACCTACTGGAACAGTAACCGTTTTAAGGGGCAGACCCAGAGTGCGGGACAGTGAGGCACCAAGTTTCATAAGTTTGGGATTTGACAATTCACTCTCTTGAATGACGCCTATTGCACCTTTTTGTTTTTGCAATCTCTGAAAGCCGAATAAAATCAGATCGCCCTTGGTCTTTGCATCGACCAATAGGGTTTCCGGATGTCCTTTCACTTGTTCAAATGACCAAGTCAATGCTGCAGTCCGTGCAGCATTCGACAGGGCAATCTCATAGGTTTTGGCATCGCGCAAATATGCATCTCGCATCTCGGCATGAGTGACTTGCGAGCTACCGCCGGCAACCGAAATTGCGCGTGCAAATGGTAAGCTGGCGGCAAGCAATGCGCTTTCATCTTCTATGAAGTATGCTTTAATCTCCAACTTCAGTTTCTTGGCTAAGAAGGTCGCAAGCTCAATCGCAGAACTGGCATCTGCAAAACAAGTTGCACTTATAATCACCTGACCGCTATTTTTTACTTTTGGCATTTTCACCTTTCTTACGTTTATGGTCTATTGGCGTGGCATACTCTCTTAGGCGTTCAGCAAAGTTGACCAGTTTTGTTTCAACCTTGTTGTTCAAAGTGTTTTGCGGGAACTTACCAGCCTTGCCGCGTTCACCGGGCTTTGTGCCCGTCAGTAATTCTATGCCTTCATCGATTGTGGTAATTGGGATTATTGAGAATTGTTTATCTTTCACCGCCTTGATTACTCTTGGACGCAAAGCAAGATGTTTGATGTTGGCATAGGGGATCAAAACCCCTTGTTTTCCAGTCAACCCACGCGCATCGCAAATATCGAAAAAGCCTTCTATCTTTTCGTTCACCCCGCCGATTGCCTGAATTTCGCCTAGCTGGTTTATTGAACCGGTGACTGCAAAGGATTGGTTAATTGCACATTCCGAAAGGGCCGAAAGAAGCGCAAACAGTTCAGCCGCCGATGCACTGTCACCATCGACGCCGCCATAGCTTTGTTCAAACACGATGCTTGCCCATAACGACATGGGTACGTCCAAGGCGTAATGCGTTGCAAGATAGCTGGACAGGATCAACACACCCTTGGAATGCAATGGCCCGCCCAGTTCAACTTCGCGTTCGATATCCACCACTTTACCTTTGCCCGAACGTACACGCGCGGTCAGCCGTGACGGACGGCCAAATCGGTAACTTCCAATTTCGTGTACGGACAAAGCATTGATCTGGCCAATGGATTTCCCTTCAGTCGCAATCATAAGCGTGTTTCGTGTAATTGCCTCATGGGTCAGTTCACGCGGACGGCTTGCGCGCTGTTCAGCCTGCTCAATAGCCATATCGATATGCTTGCCACTAATAGTTTTTGCCGAAGATGCCTTCGCCCAAAAATCTGCTTCGCGGATTATATCGGAAAGTTTTCCGAGATTTAATGATAGCTTTTCTGAATCTTCTGCCAATCTTGTCGCTTCTGTCAGCAGCTTGGTTATTGCGGTTTTGCTCAGAGATAATAAATCACTTTCCTGCGCAATGCCTTTGGTTATCTGGACAAAATGCTCAATACTATCTTTCGATATGAAGACGTCATCGTTAAAATCAGCCTGGACTTTGAATAGCTCTGCAAAATCAGGATCATACGCCATTAATAGATAATATAATGCACGCTCTCCAACCAATGCGACCCGCAAGGTAAGGGGAATAGGGTCTGGCTCCAATGATATTGTACTTACCAAGCCCAATCGATCCTGTGCGGAGGCGATGGCGATTTGCTGGGTTTTCAAACATCGTTTCAACGCGTCCCAAGCAAATGGTTCAGTCAACACGCGCATAACATCCAGCACCAGATATCCGCCATTGGCACGATGCAATGCTCCCGGGCGGATCATAGTGAAATCGGTCAACAGCGCGCCCATCTCGGCAACATGCTCAATTCGACCGGTCAAATTCGACAAAGTCGGCAGCTCTTCGGTTACAACAGGCGCTCCCTTTCCTACTTGTGATTGATTGGACAGAATGACGTTTACTGAGTACATAAAATATTGCGGGTTCTTGTAATGCTGAGTGGTTGAAACAGGAAATGCGCCAGCACGCACTTCGGGGTCAGGAGTTAAAAACTGGTCGGCATTTTCAATAATATCTGCTTTAACATCTTCAAGGTACTTGGCAATTTTTTCAATGTTGCCGAACTCTTTAACTACGTCTTCAATTGCGTTCTCCACACCCTCGAGAGCTACACTTGAATTTAGGTTTTCAACTGCACTCCGATGCTGTTTTTCCCGTTTGGGTATTTGCTTAAGGACGGTTTCCAGTTCAGTTTGCATTTCACTGATATTCTGTTCAATCTGCTTTTGCTGATCTTTAGGCAGTTTGTTGAACTCTTCGGGCTTCATCGGTTTGCCGTCTTTTTGAGCGGTTAACATAAATCCCATTGGTGTTCGCAATAGAACCAGTTTCTTCTCTAATGCATGCTGCATCAAATCATTGAAAGATTTTTCATGTTGCCCGCCAAAATCCTGCTCAATGGCGCGTCGCTTGTTTTGATACGCTTCCGCTTCGAACAAAGCGGGGATGTCATTGGCTAAATCATTCACCAAATCTTGCATGGCTTTTTTGAAACGATCCGCCAACCCGGCAGGCAACTGTATCGCTATGGGCTTATGCGGTGCCGCAAAGTTGTTCACATAGACCCAATCATCGGGCGTTGGGCGCGCTAAAGCCACTTCCTTAAGGATAGAGAGAACCGCTTTGTGTCTTCCATAGCCGGACCGCCCAAGTGCGAATAAGTTGAAATCTGTATGGGAAGTTTTTGCCGCGAACTTAATCGCTTCCAAAGCACGTGTCTGGCGCATTCCTTTTGTAAGGGATATTGAGCCCTTAGCGACCGTTCCAGTTCCCGCAGGCAGATTGAAGCTTGCTGATAATTGTACAGATTTTAAAGGGGCCCCAGAGGGAATATCCTTGATCACGTTAACCTCTTTTCTCAAGCGGCACTTGTTGGCATTATATCAGATTGTGTGTGGCCCTCATTGATCCATATCAATGCGAATTTGCTTTAATGTGTTAACTATTAAGCACGCTCATATTTTCGAAGGACTGTCCGATGTCTTATCTGAAGCTTATGGTTTTTCTGTTTCTTGTGCTGGTTCACGGCACGATTGGTCAAGCCGAAATGGCCACACAGACCATCGGAAATGATATGTTTATTGCCGGATCCGGCCCGAGTTCGTCCATTGATGCACAACGTGATGTTTTTATTGCCGGCAATGCGGTGACTTTGAAAGGTGACGCCGTTGGCGATGTACATGCAACCGGTTTCGATGTCGAAGTTGAAACAGTTACAGGGGGCGATCTTTATGTTGCGGGCGGTGCCGTCACTATCCGGTCAAGCGTAGGCGAAGATTTGACAGCAACCGGTTTTTCGGTACGGACTTCTCAAAATGCCATTACAACAGGCAATGCCAGACTGTCAGGTGGGACAGTGACAATAGATGGTCCTGTATCGGGCGCTTTGTTGGCAATGGGGAATGAAATTATCCTAAATGCCAGAATAGGCGGGGATGCTCGGATCGTTGCAAATAAGATCAGCTTTGGGCCAGAAGCACTGATAGTTGGAAAGCTGGATTATTCTTCCTCAATAGAGATCGCTATCCCCGCGCGGGTGATTTCACCCGATCGTATTCACTTCGCAATACTGGATAAGTCAGGCATTTTCACAGAGGTTCGCGATAGCTGGCTTGATACTGAATACCCCGTCTTGCCAATGGTCATTTCACGCTTCATGGCGTTTATAATTACGCTTGCCTTTGTCGTCATTGTCGGGGCTATTTCCCTAACATTTCTGCCAGATCAGGTTGAACGTTTGCGGACATCGATCACAAAACGTCCGGGTGTTATTTTCCTCATAGGGATGTTGGGGCTGTCGATATTATTTGGAATGGTGCCCGTCGCGGCTATGACAGTTGTCGGTCTGCCTTTTATACCTATTGTTGTGGCGGCGATCATACTGGGTTGGATATTGGGATATACGTTAGCTGCTTATACCGTTTCGCTATGGATATGGCAGGCTTTCGGTGGGACAGACACACCAACGCAATTACAACGTCTTGTGGCACTTGCGCTGGCAGTCGTCGTATTGGTCATTTTGAACTTTATTCCATTTGTGGGATGGGTCGCCAATTATACACTTGTTCTCTTGGGAATAGGGGCGATAACGCGCGCATTTTTAGACTGGATAACCGGCAAGCAAGCCGATACGCACATTCCCGATATCATATAGGCTAAAGATTGAAACTTCGAATAAAAGGATAAACGTTATGTCAGCCAAAGGTTTAGAGGTTATCGACCATACAGTTCAGCTTACGCATGAATGGATTAACGAACTTGCTGATCGTTTGGATTGGAGCAGCCAGAGAGACGCGCTTCGACTTCTTCGCGTCACGTTGCATCAGATTAGAGATCATCTTCTCGTGGATGAGGTGGCACAATTGGCAGCACAACTTCCACTTCTGATCCGCGGTATGTTCTTTGAAGGATGGGTGCCAAAAAATACACCCGTAAAACAACGGCACTTACAGGATTTTATTTCGGATATTGAGCAATATGTGGGCAGCGTCGCGGATTATCGCGGATCCGAGGATATTCAAAAAGTATTCAAACTAATTAACGCCAAAATATCGCGCGGCGAGATTCTGGATGTACGGGCAAGCCTGCCCGAAGAGATACGTTCATTTTGGCCGGAACCATGAAATAGTAAGTGACCATTCGGTTATATAATCTCGAAAGAGTGCATTTAAATGAAATTGAAAGCCCTGACCACGTTATATCTGACGCTTGTCTTCTTGCCGCTTTTGCTGGCTTGGCTGGGCATGCGTCCACCACGCGGCATCCTTGATGAGCTGGCCACAGGTGCCGGTATGCTGGCGTTTTCCATCATATTGGTCGAATTTATTCTTTCCGGTCGGTTTCGGTCAGTTTCCAGTGGGGTCGGTCTGGATGTTACACTTGGATTGCATCAATTATTGGCACGGTTTGCATTGGTACTTGCCTTGATACACCCGTTCTTGTACCGCGCGCCTTTCGCGCGGCAACTCCCTTGGGATCCAACACGGCAACTGACGCTGACGCCGGACTTTTGGGCGATGGCGGGCGGCATTATGGCGTGGCTACTGCTGCCAAGTCTTATTTTGCTTGCAATTGCACGCAGCAAATTATCATACAAGTATGAAACATGGCGCATAATGCATGGGTTTGGGGCCCTATTGATTGTTGGCTTTGTTCTACACCATACATTGAACGCAGGGCGATATAGCGAAGATCCGGTTCTTCGGTTTGTCTGGCTGGCATTATCTGTTGGGGCATTGGCGACGATGGTTCTTGTCTATCTGATCAAGCCGCTTTTACAACTTGGCAGCGCTTGGCGTGTGGCATCGGTCACACCTGTAGCAAACCGGATGTGGGAACTTATACTGGAACCGAAAACCCACAATGGCATGCAGTATAAAGCCGGCCAGTTCGTTTGGCTCAATCTGGGTCACAGCCCATTTTCCATACATGAAAACCCGTTTTCGATCAGTTCTGCACCAGCATCGGGGCGCAATCTAAGTTTCCTTATTAAGGAACTGGGCGACTCTACGCGCCTGATCGGCAATACCCGCGAAGGGACTACAGCCTATCTGGATGGACCACATGGTAACCTTGTGGCATCAAACCGTAAAGAACCCGGCATTGCATTGATTGCAGGGGGCGTCGGCATAGCACCTCTTTTGGGTATTCTGCGTCAACTTGAAATTGAAAACGATCCACGGGACACGGTTTTGGTTTATGGTAACAGAGCAGAGAACCGGATAGCTTATCGCGACGAGCTTGAAACCTTGTCACGTGATCACGGAACAAAGGTTGTCCATGTTCTTTCGGAGCCGCCACCGGATTGGACTGGCCGCACCGGCGTGATGGACGCTAAACTTATTTCAGAGCTATTCCAATCACCGGAGATGAAAGATTGGCTCTACCTGCTTTGCGGCCCGGTAAAAATGATGGCTATCGTAGAGAATAGATTAATTGCAATGGGCGTCCCCTCAAAACAAATTCTATCAGAAAGGTTCAATTATAATTGAACCGATGGTGTATATGTATATTTATCAAATATTATAGTTGGCTTTTGCAGTACCAGCGACTTTGCAAATTCACATTCGTCAGAAGGTCTGCTTTTTCACCAGTGACAGTGGCTGGAACGTCTACAGCGAACGATCGCTTTCCGCTGTCGCCTCAACCGATCAACGCAACACACTGGTTAAATCTGTCTGCAGGCATTTCGAATTGCAATGTTTTTCTGGGGCGTTCATTTAGCAATTCCTAAAATGTACATAACCACGCTTTTATTGCGCTTCGTATACTTGCACCTTTCTTTGTGCTATGTTTGCCCCTAGTAAACTTCTGGGGAGGAATGATAAAATGTCAGATACCGGCCACCAAAATACAATCGTTGACCAATATCGCAGAAGCACTTTATTATCAGGTATAGCACTCTTTGCAATGTATGTTTCAGCTCCAGCCAGTTTCGCTTCAGGCGGGGGTGGTGGAGATGGAGGCGAGCAGAGCGATCAAACCATCAGCTCGAAAAAAAAGCCTACAGTGAATATATCACAAAGCGAGTTTCGTAGCCTGAGTTCTCGAGAAATAGGGAAATACAATCGAGATGGAAGCGGTCGTAAGCATGACATAATTGTAAATGGTTTTTCTCCTAAAATGTCAGACAGACTTTTCATTATGGCAATGTGGGATCGCGCTGCAACACGCAGGCTACTGAAGGATATGTCTAGGCTCAAGACAAAGGAAGCACGAAAAGCACGCCTGAAAAAGGAATATGAACGCACAAAAAAACTAGAAAAAGATTTGAAGGAATCCTATAAAGCACTTAAAAAAAATAAAGCGTCCACTGGAGCCCAGTACCAAGAAGAGCAACGATTGAGGCATACAAAGTTTTATAAAGAGGCACTTTGGTCATGGCGAAGCAATCCGATGGAGGGAACCCTGAAATAGCCCTATTAAAGGTCAATTACGAAATTTGTAAAACTGCTTCATAGCCACTCTATTACCCAGCGTGGTTTCACGAATTTTAGCCTCTGCAATTCTTGAACGCTTCAAATACTTATTATTCATTACCTTACATAGCCTTATGATGAAAATTCACCAATCAGCTCGGCGTGGCCCTTTGTTTATATCGATAGTTTATGATGATATAATGGTGCTGCAAGGGAGAATTGAACTCCCGACCTCGTCATTACCAATGACGCGCTCTACCACTGAGCTACTGCAGCACACTGGATGGGCTGCGTTTTATCGCAAAAAACACGAAACGCAAGGGGTAACTAGACCCCGTCCAATGCTTATTGTAAGGGGTGTATATGAGCAAAGATCAAAGCCCGAAGACAGATAAGGAAAAGGCCGCGGCGGAACGCGCTGAGCGGCTGCGCAAGCAATTGCGCGAAAATCTGCGGCGGCGTAAGGAACAGGCACGGTCGCGCAAAGCGGCGGATACAAAGGGTTAAGGCAAATGGATTCAATACTGGTGCGGGGCAACGGTCCTTTAAGCGGAGAAATATCAATAGCAGGCGCAAAGAATGCAGCCCTGACGCTTATGCCTGCCACTTTACTAACTGATGAGCCCCTGACACTAACCAACGTGCCACGCCTGTCTGATATCAAAACAACAAACGAACTGCTGTCCTCATTAGGTACCGAAGTGGCCGTGATGCAAGACGGCCAGATCATTGTTCTGGACACGCATGAAATCACCAATCACACGGCACATTACGACATTGTGCGCAAAATGCGCGCCTCGATACTGGTGCTTGGCCCGATGCTTGCCCGTGAGGGCTATGCAGTAGTCTCATTGCCGGGCGGTTGCGCCATTGGCGCCCGCCCCGTGGATTTGCACCTGAAAGGCCTAGAGGCCATGGGGGCCAAGATCGACTTGAAAGAAGGCTACATTCACGCCACTGCGAAAAATGGCCTGAAGGGTGCGGCAATCGAATTTCCTTTCGCCTCTGTAGGTGCCACCGAAAACATCTTGATGGCAGCGACATTGGCCAAAGGCACAACGGTCATCAAAAATGCTGCCCGCGAACCTGAAATTGTTGATCTGGCGGATTGCCTGCGCAAAATGGGCGCGCATATCAGCGGCGATGGCAGCTCTGTCATTACAATCGAAGGCGTAGAAAAACTGCACGGCACCACCCACCCCGTTGTCACAGATCGCATTGAGCTTGGCACCTATATGCTGGCCCCCGTCATTGCGGGCGGCGAAGTTGAGCTTTTGGGGGGTCGTATCGATTTGCTTGCGGCCTTTTGCGAAAAGCTGGATGAAGCGGGTATTTCCGTTACCGAAACCAAGCGCGGCCTGAAAGTCGCCAGTCGCAATGGCCGCATCACCGGGGTGAATGTCACAACCGAACCGTTCCCCGGATTTCCGACCGATCTGCAAGCCCAAATGATGGCGGCCCTTTGCACTGCTGACGGCACCTCTGTGCTGGAAGAAACCATCTTTGAGAACCGCTTCATGCACGCACCCGAACTGATCCGCATGGGGGCGAACATTGACGTACACGGCGGGCATGCGACGGTAACGGGCGTAACTAAACTGAAAGGTGCGCCGGTTATGGCCACCGATCTGCGCGCATCGGTTTCATTGATCCTTGCAGGGCTTGCCGCAACGGGTGAAACTGTCGTATCACGCGTGTACCACCTTGATCGCGGCTATGAACAGCTTGTGCGCAAACTGGCCGCCTGCGGGGCCGATATTGAAAGGATTTCTGCGTGATGGTTGAAGATGCACGCTTTGAAGACGGCGACGAGCAACCCTTGCGCCTGAAAGCCCATGATGCGGACGACCTGAAAATCATCTCGGCCCTTGTTCAGGACGCGGTTCTGCCGATGAAGGAAACTGCATGGCAACCCGATCTGAAGCGATTCGGCATGTTGTTGAACCGTTTCCGCTGGGAAGACAAAACACAGGCCGAAAACAGCAAGCGCGCTTTTGAACGCGTACAATCCATACTGGTTGTCGATAATGTCGAAACCGTTTCCTCCATGGGCATAGATCGCCAAAAAAAGGATCAGATCATCTCGATCCTTTCGATCGACTTCAACGCTGGCAGTGATGGCACGGGCAAGCTGGTTTTCACTCTGGCTGGTGACGGCGCCTTGGCGTTTAACGTTGAAAGTCTGGACATCACGCTAAAAGACGTAACCAAACCCTACACCGCTGTTTCAAAATCTGCACCAAAACACAGTCTGGATTAAAATGCCGGTTTTCCTAAACACCAAAGACGCCGATTTTGACGCGTCGTTCACCGCATTTTTGGCCGGCAAACGCGAAACCACGGTTGAGGTCGACGATACGGTTGCTGCAATCATTGATGATGTGCGCAAACGTGGTGATGCCGCCGTCATTGATCTGACTGCCAAATTCGACCATTTCGATCTAACACCCGAAACCCTGGCATTTACTGCTGCTGAAATTGATGCGGCCATTGCCACAGTTCCAGCCAAAGACGCCGAAGCTTTGCAATTGTCCGCAGACCGCATACGGACCTATCACGCAAAACAACTTCCAAAAGACGCATGGTGGCAGGACGCCACAGGTGCACATCTTGGCTGGCGTTGGTCCGCCGTGGAAGCGGCGGGGCTTTATGTGCCCGGTGGACTTGCGTCTTACCCCTCATCCGTTTTGATGAACGCCATCCCTGCCAAAGCTGCAGGCGTTGATCACCTGACAATTTGCGCCCCGACACCGAACGGCCAGTATAATCCGCTTGTCTTGTTAGCCGCGCGCCTTGCGGGTGTCGAAACCGTCTACCGTATAGGCGGCGCACAGGCGATTGCGGCCATGGCTTACGGCACTGAAAAAATCACAAAAGTCGATACAATAACCGGACCCGGTAACGCCTTTGTTGCAGCCGCCAAGCGCCGTGTTTACGGCACTGTCGGCATTGACATGATCGCGGGGCCTTCCGAAATTCTGGTGATAGCCGACAAAGACAATAATCCGGACTGGATTGCCCTGGATATGCTGTCGCAGGCTGAGCATGACGAAAGCGCGCAAGCAATCCTGATCACGGATAACGCGGGTTTTGGTGACGAAGTCATCACTGCTATCAATAAACGTCTGGAAACACTTGAGCGCCGACACATCGCTGCCAAAAGCTGGCAGGATTTCGGTGCTGTCATCATCGTAGATGATATGGATGAAGCAGCACACCTGTCCAATCGCCTTGCCCCCGAACATTTGGAACTCTGCCTTGCAGACGCCGAAGAATTCTCGAAAAGAACACGACACGCAGGTGCGATTTTCATCGGCGCATGGACACCCGAGGCCATTGGCGATTATGTCGGCGGTCCCAATCATGTGTTGCCGACGGCACGGTCTGCCAGATTTTCATCCGGTTTGTCGGTTTTGGACTTTATGAAACGCACAACATTGTCCAAGATGACCCCAAATGCACTGGCGGCCATAGGGCCTGCTGCCGAAACACTGGCTAACTCGGAAAGTCTGCAAGCCCACGGACTGTCGGTCCGGGCACGACTGGATCAATTGAACGAAGGCAAAAATGGCTGATATTTCGTACCTTACCAACATTGAGCTGGATGACACAGGATTACCGGCCCCCACGCCTGAAGTTGATCAGGAACGCAAAATAGCGATCTATGACCTGCTGGAAGACAATGTTTTTGGCCTACCCGACAAAGGCGATACGCCTTCGCTTGCTGGCCCTTACCGGTTAACCCTGTCCATAGCAGACAAACGGCTTGTGTTTGATGTGCTAACCGACCAAGGCGCAAAAGCCGCAGAGTTCCATTTGTCTCTGTCGCCGTTTCGCGACACCATCAAAGATTACTTCCAGATTTGCGAAGCTTATTTTGACGCGGTCAAATCCATGCCCGCAGCCCAAATTGAAGCGATTGATATGGGCCGTCGCGGTATCCACGACGAAGGCGGGCGTTTGGTGCAGGAACGTCTGGAAGGTAAAATCGAAACCGATAAAACCACATCAAGGCGCTTGTTCACCTTGATCTGCGTTCTGCATTTCAGGGGGTAGGGATGACAAAAGATATCCCTACAGCTGTGTTGTTTTGCTGCGATCATAACTCGATCCGCTCGCCTATGGCCGAAGCCTTGATGAAAAATCTTGTCGGCACCCAAATCTTTGTGCAATCCGCAGGTGTCAAAAACGAATATGACATCGACGGTTTTGCCGTGACCGTGTGCAAAGAGCTGGATGTGGAATTGTCAAAACACAAGGTTCGTTCCTTTGAAGATCTCGAAGACTGGGGCGACCGATTGGACAGTTTCGATCTGGTCGTGGCCCTGTCACCCACTTCGCACAACCGCATCATGGAACTCACCAAAGGCCACGCAGTGGACGTTGAATATTGGGAAACCGCCGATCCGACAGGCAAAGGTGAAAACCGCGAAGATAAACTGGCATCATATCGCGCCGTGCGCGATGATATAATCGCCAACATCAAACGGCGGTTTTTGGAAAAAGTCGCGTAAGTGTTGCAACACACCCCCATCAAAAATTAACCAACCTTAACAAAACGCCCCCAATTCAACCCCGACAGTTTCCCGACGCGATACCGACGTAATACCGATGTGATACAGATAGCTATATTCCCGCTGATCTGTGGCAATTAACCTATGTTAACGCTTTGAAACGTCGCATAAACACCCTTTTTACTTGTGTTTTCCCATAAAGGGCATCATGTAAGCCCCGAAACAGCAACAAACCCTCTGTTGCTAACATATTAGGAGTAAACATGGCTAAAGAAGAACTTCTCGAATTCGATGGTGTCGTTGTAGAGCTTTTGCCGAATGCGACATTTCGGGTAGAGCTAGAGAACGGCCATGAGATAATCGCCCATACTGCGGGTAAAATGCGCAAGAACCGCATTCGTGTACTGGCAGGCGACAAGGTTCAGGTGGAAATGACACCTTACGATCTGTCCAAGGGCCGCATCAACTACCGCTACAAATAATCCGATGAAACTTGTTTTGGGTTCCGCCAGTCCACGCAGGCTGGAACTGCTGGCACAGATTTGTGTAATACCGTCTGACATACGCCCCGCCGATATAGACGAAACCCCGCTAAAGGCCGAGCTGCCCTTGGTCTATGCCCGCCGGCTGGCCGCACAAAAAGCCCAAGCAATCACGCATTCCAAAGAAGAAATTGTCCTGACTGCCGATACAGTCGTAGCCGTAGGGCGTCGTATTTTGGAAAAGCCGGAAAATGCAACACAAGCCGTTGAATTTTTGAACCTTTTATCAGGCCGCCGTCACCGTGTGATTACAGCTATAGCAATCAAATCCGGTGATCGTCTGTTAGAAAAGCAAGTTACAACAGCCGTGAAATTCAAACACATGTCAGACGCAGAACTGTCCGCCTATATCCGCTCGGATGAATGGCAAGGCAAAGCCGGCGGTTACGCCATTCAGGGCATCGCAGCTGCCTTTATTCCGTGGATAAGCGGGTCATACAGCAACGTCGTTGGCTTGCCTTTGACGCAAACAGCGGGTCTATTATCCGCAGCAGGTTATCCGATGAATTACGAACGGGGCATATTATGAAAAAAGGCCGCATTGTAGCGATAGATGAAATCGACGGGCGCAAAGCCGCGGCTTTATTACAAGACGGACGCTTGCAGGATTTACTGATTGACCCGCTCCATGACCGCCCCCGCCCCGGCGCGATTTATCGTGCAAAAGCGACACAACCCATGAAGGGGCAGAACGGCATCATACTTGATTTGGGACAAGGCCAAAAAGGTTTCCTGAAACAGGCCAAGGGAATCGCTCCGGGCGCGTGCTTACTGGTTCAGGTCAGCACACATGCCGAGATCGGCAAAGCCGCCCCTGTCGTTAACAAACTGTTATTCAAAAGCCGCTACGCTATTGTCACCCCGAATGCACCGGGCATCAACATCGCCCGTTCCATCCGCAATGAAGATGAACGCCTGCGCTTACACGAAATTGCGCATGAAGCTTTTGACGACGCACCCAAGGATTGCGGTTTGATCCTGCGCTCTGCATGTGAAGGCGCTGACGAAGGCGACATATACGCCAACATCGCCGCAATGCTGCAAGGCGCAGTTGCGGTTCTGAATGATGCAGACGGCAAACCGGAACTGCTGTTGGATGCCCCTGATGCCGCAGAGCAGGCATGGGCCAACTGGTCGGATATCGACGAGGTGATCTCTGAAGATGGCTGCTTTGAAACACTTGGCGTATGGGATCATATCCACGCGCTGGAGCGCCCGGAATGTACCTTGTCAGGCGGCGCTTCTATGGTCATTGAACCTACGCGTGCATTGGTTGCGGTAGACGTTAATACGGGCACAGACTTTTCGCTTTCCGCAGGATTGAAAGCCAACATAGCAACCGCCAAAGACCTGCCGCGACAATTACGCCTGCGCGGCTTGGGTGGCCAGATCGTAATAGATTTCGCGCCTTCCCCCAAAGCGGAACGCCGCACAATCGAAACCCAATTGCGCCGCGCGTTCAAAGCCGACAGCATCGACACAATCCTTGTCGGCTGGACACCTTTGGGGCATTATGAATTGCAAAGAAAACGCGAACGTTTACCCCTGACAGAGGTACTGGATATATGAGCTGCCCGATCTGTAAAAAACAAGCCGATGAAAAATACCGCCCGTTCTGTTCGAAGCGTTGCGCTGATATAGATCTGGGTAAATGGTTGTCGGGAAGCTATGCCATTCCCGCAGCAGACACCGATGAGGAAGATAGTATTCCCACCCCATCAGAGCCCCAAGATCATAAATTACACTGACAAGTCATATTCCCTCTTGCCAGCATGCCCCCCCTATCCTAAAACGCCCCGACCCAGCGTTGGTTATATGGCTTACGCAAACAAGTGCCCGAGTAGCTCAGGGGTAGAGCAGTGGACTGAAAATCCTCGTGTCGGTAGTTCAAATCTACCCTCGGGCACCATTTAAACACTATAATAACAATCACTTAATAAAACATAAACTTCAAGTAATGCAATTTTGTGTGCGTTTTTGTGTGCGTTTTTGTGAAAAATGATAAAATATATCTTATTTATTATAAGCTAGACCATGCCAATTGATGCAAACCTTGCTGTATGGTTGTTTCCTGCAATCAAGTTCGAGCTGACTTGGTAGCTATGGGCGTATTCTGTTGAAAAACTCGCAAATTTGGATTTCGAAAATTCCCACCAAAAACACACCTTTGCTGAAAGTTCGTGAAGATTGCCGCGAAAGGTTCCAAGAAGCCGCAACAGGGCGGAAAGCCCCTTTTAGCCGAACCCCTCGCCAAGATTATTCACTTGCGCTGTGTGGTCAAATATTTTCAGATTTTGCTAGAAATCGGAGTTTTTCAACAGAATAGGCGGGAAGCAGTCATTCTCTACGGATGCAAGATGAATGCAACAATCTCCAAGAGCGGACATAGATGGAACTTCTTCGAGGTTTTGATTGGTTATTATAGTCCTTTTGATGTCCCAACACATTCTGAACAGCACGTGAACTCAATTCTCTTTTCGGTGATGGTAAGTTCTCTACCTCCGCCCAACAAACACGAGCAGTTCGATCCTTAACAAGATTGAACTAAGGCCACAGCATAATATGCTGCCAATTTCCTTGATTTGGGGGTTTGTGCTGTCCGTCTCGATAAAACGCGCTTTCATTTCGGCACAATCTATTAGTGTTGGACTAAAGCAAATAGGAAAAAACTATGCTCTCAAATTCGCTCATCGAAAAAGATCGCGCTCACTATTTCCATCCAGTGGTGCCAATTCGAACCCATGAAAAACGCGGAGTGACAATCATGCAGTCCGGAAAGGGAGTGTTTCTAACTGATGCAGAAGGTAATGAACTATTGGATGGTTTTGCGGGTCTGTGGTGTGTCAATGCTGGTTACGGCCATGAAAGTATTGTTGAAGCAGCTGCCGAGCAAATGCGCCGCCTACCTTATGCAACGGGCTATTTTCATTTTGGTAGTGAGCCAGCAATCGAGCTGGCTGCCAAGCTGGCTGAGCTTTCGCCTGGCGATTTGGATCACGTGTTCTTCACTCTTGGCGGGTCTGATGCGGTAGATACTGTCATCCGTATGGTGCGCTATTACTTCAATGCATGTGGCAAAACTAGGAAGAAACACTTCATCGCGCTAGAAAAGGGCTATCACGGATCCAGCTCGAATGGGGCGGGTCTGACAGCGTTGCCTGTCTTCCACGACAAGTTCGACCTGCCGATGCAGTGGCAACACCACATTGCTTCGCCCTTCCCTTATCGGAACAACGCTGCCACCGACGCAGAGATCATCGCCCAAAGCGTAGCCGACCTGAAGGTCAAGGTGGCCGAACTGAGCGTAGATAACGTCGCCGCTTTCATAATGGAATTGGTGCAGGGCTCTGGCGGGGTGATCGTGCCGCCTGACGGCTATGCCAAAGCGATGCAAGATACCTGCCGCGAGTTGGGCATCCTGTTCATTGTTGACGAGGTCATTACCGGATTTGGCCGTACTGGACCGATGTTTGGTTGCGAGCACGAAGGCCTGACTCCTGATTTTCTGACCACGGCCAAAGGGCTTACCTCGGGCTATGCGCCAATGGGCGCGGTGTTCGTGTCGGATGCGATCTACCAAGCCATCGCGGATGCCGCCCCTGAGGGTGTTCCCTTTGGTCATGGTTTCACCTATTCTGGCCACCCGGTCAGTGCCGCCGTTGCGCTTGAGGTCATCAAGCTTTATGAGGGCGGCATGATCGAGAATGCCAAAACGGTCGGTGCCTATTTCGAGGAACAGTTGAAAACACTGCTGGGTCACCCGGTGGTGGGCGACGTGCGCGCCAAGGGTCTTTTGGCGGGTATAGAGATCGTTTCGAACAAGGAATCGAAAACCAAGCCTTCCAAGGACAAGAATGTCGCGTGGCGCCTTGCTGAGGCTGGATACGAAAACGGCGTGATTTTTCGGGCCTTTGCCGATGATGTTATTGGCCTTGCACCTCCGATTTGTATCACTGAAACTGAGGTGGATTTGTTGATTTCCCGCCTCCGCGCAACTTTAGACACCATTCTGGACGTAAAAGGATAAAACACATGAAACTGTCTGACTTCAAAGCCCTCACATTCGATGTTTATGGCACCCTGATTGACTGGGAAACCGGTATGGTCACGGGGCTGAAACCCCTGATTGACCGCGTAAGTCGCAGCCTTACGCGCGATGATATCCTAGAAGCGCATGCTTATTACGAGAGCACGACGCAGCGCTATACGCCGTCCAAGAAATACTACGAATTGCTGCCCGTGGTGTATCGCCGCTTAGCCGAAGAATGGGGCGTCGAAGTTTCTTGGGAAGAATGTGATGCTTATGGTAAATACGCACGCCACTGGCCGGCTTTTGACGACACCATCGAGGCGCTTACCTATCTCAAGAAGCACTTCAAATTGGTGGTGCTGACCAACACGGACAACCTCACCTTCTCAGGTGCGAACACACGTTTGGGCGTGCATTTTGACGGCGTTTACACAGCCGAAGACGTGGGCAGCTACAAGCCGTTTGATCGCAACTTCGACTATATGCTTGAGATGCTCGCACGCCAAGGTATCGAGAAGCACGAAATCCTGCACACCGCTGAAAGTATGTTCCATGACCACGCACCTGCTAACAAGTACGGGTTGGCCAATTGCTGGATTTACCGCCGCCACGACAAGGAAGGTTTTGGTGCCACCATGAACCCCGGTGAAATGCCGAAATATGACTTCCAGTTCAACAGTATGATTGACATGGCCAAAGCGCATCAGGCAGAACTAGCTAGTTAAAAATAAATAGGAAAGAATATGGTGGGCACTCAGAAACTCGACCGGATCGATATCAATATCCTTTCCACCCTACAAAAGCAGGGCAACATCACCAATGTGAACTTGGCAGAGGCTGTGGGCCTGTCCCCCAGCCCCTGTCTTCAGCGTGTCAAACGGCTGGAAAAGGCTGGCTACATAGAAAAATATAGTGCTGTCATCAATCTAAAAAAGCTTACGGACCATGTCGTGGTATTCACTGAGATCACGCTTGCAGATCATCGCCGTAAGGATTTTATAAAATTCGAAAATGAAATCCGTAAACATGACAACGTGGTAGAATGTCATTTGTTGAGCGGCGGTTATGACTACCTTCTGAAATTCATCGCGCGTGGTGTTTCTCAATACCAAGAGATCATGGAAGATTTGCTCGAGCGAAATCTCGGGATCGACAAGTATTTTTCTTACATCGTAATCAAACCCATCGTGACCAAGCATGCAGTGCCGATTCATGATCTCGTCGACCGAGACTGAGTGACAGCAAGAAATTTCAATAAATACCATTTTTTAATATTTTGTGCTGCCTGTTGTGCGAAAATGCGATTTCGCGCTGTCGTTTTTAGGTAAGGTTTTCTAGCATCAGGAGTTAGAAAGCTATGGATCTTAGAGATATCTCATTGTTTCGGCAAAATAATTTTATTGCCGGTGAATGGATCGATGCCGATGACGGCGAAACGATTGACGTCGAAAATCCTTCGACACTTTCTGTTGTCGGCACCGTGCCAAATTGCGGAGCGGATGAAACGCTTCGGGCAATTGCTGCCGCTGAAGCCTGTTTCGTCACCTTCCGAAAGACCACCGCAGCACATCGTAGCACGTTACTGGAAAAATGGTTCGACCTAATCATGGAGGCTCAGGACGATCTGGCCGCGATCCTGACTCTGGAACAGGGCAAGCCATTAGCTGAAGCCAAAGGCGAAATCGCCTATGCGGCCTCTTTCGCCAAATGGTTTGCCGAAGAGGGCAAGCGTGTTTATGGCGAAACCATTCCAAGCCCAGTACTGGATCGCCGGATCATTGTGCAGAAACAGCCTGTCGGCGTCTGCGCCATCATCACGCCGTGGAACTTTCCTGCAGCAATGATTACCCGCAAGATTGCTCCTGCTTTGGCTGCGGGCTGCCCGGTGGTGATCAAGCCATCTGAGTTCACGCCTTTCACCGCCCTGGCATTGGGAGTGCTGGCTGAACGGGCAGGCTTCCCAAAAGGTGCAATCAATATTGTCACCGGAGACCCGGTAGGTGTCGGCGGCGCGCTATCTGAAAGCTCTGCTGTGCGCAAGCTGTCCTTTACCGGTTCAACCCGCATTGGAAAGCTGCTGATGGAACAATGCGCCGGTACGATGAAACGCCTGAGCCTTGAGCTTGGTGGCAATGCGCCGTTCATCATCTTTGATGACGCTGATCTGGATCTTGCCGTCGAGGGCGTTATAGCCTCGAAATTCCGTAATGGCGGTCAGACTTGTGTTTGTGCCAATCGGATATTTGTGCAGACCGGAGTCTATGACATCTTTGCCAAGAAATTGGCGGCGGTTGTGGGCAACATGAAGCTGGGCGATGGTTTCGCAGAAGGCGTTGAGATTGGCCCGATGATTAACGATGCCGCCATAACCAAAATCAAGTCACACCTCGAAGATGCCAAGGCAAAAGGCGGTAAAGTTCTGGTGGGTGGCAAGCAAACCGATCCGAGCACCCGATTCATTACCCCCGCTGTCGTGACCGATGCTGCCGCGAACATGTTCGTGGCCGATGAGGAAACCTTTGGCCCGGTGGCCCCACTTTTCAGGTTTGAAACCGAAGAAGAGGTCGTTGCGGCCGCAAACGCTACCCCCTATGGCCTGGCGGCCTATTTTTACACGAATGATCTGACCCGTGCCTTCCGAGTTGGCGAAGATCTGGAAACCGGCCTGGTCGGCATCAACGCTGGCAACGTCGCCACCGAGGTCGCCCCATTTGGCGGCGTCAAGGAAAGCGGTCTAGGACGCGAAGGCGCTCGTCACGGAATAGACGAATACTTGGAAGTCAAAACGCTGCATATCGGCGGCATCGCATAAGGAGCGAAACAATGACCAAAACCTATCGCATCGCCGCCATCCCAGGGGACGGGATTGGCAAAGAGGTACTTCCCATCGGTCAACGTGTGATCGATGTTGTTGCGCGCAAATTTGGCTTCAATGTCGAGTGGGCCGGATTTGACTGGTCATGCGAACGCTATCACCAGACCGGCCGCATGATGCCCGAGGACGGGATCGAGCAGATGAAGGCTTTTGATAGTATTTTTCTTGGCGCGGTCGGCTACCCTGGTGTGCCGGACCATATCTCGCTCTGGGGGCTATTGATCCCACTCAGGCGTGAATTAGATCAATACGCGAATGTGCGTCCTGTCCGCCTATTGCGCGGCATAACCTCGCCCTTGGTGGGGCGTGGGCCGGAAGATATCGATTTCATCGTCGTGCGCGAGAATGTGGAAGGCGAATATTCTGAGATCGGCGGGCGCGTCTATCAGGGCACCGAATATGAGGCTGCTATTCAGGAAAGCATCCTAACCCGTAGGGGCGTGGACCGGATCATGGATTACGCTTTTGCGATAGCGAAGAACCGCAAGGCAAAGCACATAGCATCCGCTACAAAGTCCAATGGGATCATTCACACGATGCCGTTTTGGGACGAGCGTTTCGCCGCGGCCTCTGAGCGACACCCAGGCATCGACACAGCACGGTTCCATATCGATATCATGACTG
>Ga0209344_10001347_pt1 | contig 32593 bp, 28 predicted proteins | sample Cruoilmetagenom6_FD_187293 | JGI IMG/M metagenome (GOLD analysis project Ga0209344, IMG submission 187293) | Oil polluted marine microbial communities from Coal Oil Point, Santa Barbara, California, USA - Santa Barbara Oil Seep Sample 6 (SPAdes)... | ecosystem: Environmental > Aquatic > Marine...
GCGAGCGGGTACAAATTTTAGTGGACGGTATTCCGGCTGCCTTGGGCCCCTACAGCAATATCGGTGTTTCACTATTCCCGGTAACGCTGCCCACACTAGAACAAGTTGACATCGTACGGGGCGGCGCAGCTGTTCACTACGGCCCAAACAACGTGGGCGGGGTGCTCAACTTCGTAACACGCGGCATCCCGGTAGAAAAGGAAGCCCAGTGGCGCGAACGCCTAACGGTGGATGACGCCACCGGCCATGTGCTCAGTGATCACTATCTGCGCGCAGGCGGCCAAGTGAGTGACAACCTGGGACTCCAGTTTCAGGCCAACCTGATGCGTGGAAAGGGCGGGCGCGAGCGTAGCCAAACACAGGTCGATAATTTCATTTTAGATGCTGATTATCAGCTAAATGACACCCAATGGATCGATGGACAACTGCAGTACTACAGCGTAGACACGGATTTACCCGGCGCACTAACCCCAAACGCCTACGCCCGAGACCGCAGCGATTCTCAGCGTCCCTACGACCGTTTCGAGGCGGACACATGGCGTGCCCACGCGACCTGGCATTGGCAACCAAGCAACGATATCGAGATAAGTTGGCGCCAATTTGGCCACCAGAGTGATCGAACCTTCTGGTTCGGCCAAAACCTGAGCGGTGCTAGCCATTGGTCTGACCCAGGCGAGCCAGCCACCCATGTCGCCGACTCCCCGCGCAGCTTCTCAGTATGGGCCAGCGAGCCCCGCGTTGCCTGGCAACTAGGGAACCACAACCTAATGGTGGGTGCTCGCTATCTGGAAGAAGATGTCGACTTTGATGTGAACCGCCGCGCTGTCGGTAGTGAAACGGCCGCCCCGGTTCGCCGCTGGGACTTCAAGACCCGCGCAATGGCCGCTTACCTAAGCGACACTTGGCAGCTAGGCGGTGGCTGGGAAGTAACCCCTGGTATCCGCTACGAGCATGCAGAGATGGACTACGCCGATACCTTAAATGGCGGTCGCGATGAGAATGACGCTGCTGCTTGGCTGCCCGGCCTTACCGTCGGATATGCGGCCAACGAAGCGTGGTATTTGTTCACTTCCACTCAACGGTCGTTAACCCCAGTGCAGCTCGCGCAGATCACCAACCCAGGCGATGTATCAAACGAGACAGCCTGGAACCATGAGCTTGGAGCGCGTTATCAGTCCGGCCCCTGGCAAGCGGAGGCCACAGGCTTTTTGATCAACTACGAAGACCAGGTCGTCAAGCAGCCGGATAACAGTCTAAAGAACCTCGGAGAAACCCGCTATCAAGGACTTGAAACGCGCTTGGCCTGGGCGCCGAATACCCTGCCCTTCAGCCTCGAAGGCACCTGGACTTGGCTTGATACTGAGCAGCGCAGTGGGGAACTTGCCGGCAACGAGGTGCCTAACGCACCGAATCACCTACTCAACCTATTGGCTCGCTGGGAACAGGGTCGCTGGTTCGGCAATATCGGCGCCCGCTACGTGGATAAAAGCTTCGCCGATGCAGCCAACACCGCCCAAGAGACCGAGAACGGCAGCACCGGGCCACTGCCTGATTACTGGTTAGTCGATACCAGCTTAGGCTACCGCTTGCCGTTCGCCAGCGCGGCAAGCGTAACCCTGGGCGTGCATAACCTTACCGACGAGGATGCCTATTTCCGCGGGGTAGATACCAGCCCAGTGGGGCGTGTTCCGTTACCAGGGCGCGCCTACAGCTTAGGGCTGGATGTCACCTTTTAAGCCAGTCACCTTTTAAGTCAACGGCGGGCTGCTGACATCAGCCCGCCAGTTCGCGCCATGTTTTGTAAAAGCCATGTTTTATAAAAACCGTTCTATACAGGTCATGTTTGATTAAGGAGCATGGGTATGTCCGCTTTGTTTAACCGTCGCCTAAGGCGACGACTAGGGCATTTATGCCTGATGGTGTTGACGGTTAGCCTAACGATGCCGGCACTGGCGAATTCGTTTGAGGTGACCGACCTGGCTGGCCGCAAGGTTTTGTTGCCCGATGAACCGCAGCGGGTAATCCTGGGCGAAGGGCGGCTGCTGTATACCCTTGCCGCTCTCCAGCCTGACGACCCTTTCCAAGATCTTGTGGGTTGGCGTGATGAACTCATTCGCTTCGATGAAGATGTCTGGCACCGCCTTCGGCAGCGTTTCCCCCATGCCGAGCAGTTAGCGCGTTTTGGCAAAGCGGCCACCGGTGAATTCGATCTCGAACAAGCCATTGCGCTTAATCCAGACGTCATCGTTTTTGATCTGAGCGCCTGGCCAGCATTGCGTGAAGGGTCGGCGCTAGGGGCGCTGAAAGCATCCGGTGTAGCGGTGGTATTCGTGGATTTCCTGACTCAAGCAGACCAGCATATGGTGCCCAGCCTGAGGCTGATGGGAAAAATCTTCGCTGCCGAAGCGCGGGCCGAGACGCTGATTAACATGCGTCAGCAAGCGCTGGAAGAAGTCGCCAAGCGTCTGCCTGAGCCACTACAGCGGCCTGATGTTTTGATCGAAACGGCGGCAGGGCTGCACCCTGAGTGCTGTCGAAGCGTCGGTGATGACAACCTGGGGCGCGTTGTGCGGCTGGCCGGTGGACACAACATTGCCGCTGAGCGGCTGCCGAACCTATTTGGACAGCTACACATAGAGTGGATACTGTCTCGAGACCCCGACGTCATCATTCAAACCGGGGGTGACTGGCAGGTACTAAGCAGCAGTTCAATTCCTCTGGGCTATGACGTTTCAGAGCACGAAACCCGCACCGCCATGCGGGAGTTGATTGCGACGCGACCAGGGTGGTCAACCCTCAAAGCGGTGGAATCAGGCCGAGTGCATGCGCTCTGGCATCTGTTCTACAACACACCCTTTCAGTTTATCGCCGTTCAGCAAGTCGCAAAGTGGCTGCACCCTGAGGCCATGGCAGACCTAGACCCTGCCGCAACCTGGCAATCCATACACGAAACCCTACTGCCCTACCCGCTAGAAGGCACCTTCTGGGCTGATTTGGCACCCGCGCCATGATGCTTTGGTGGCCCTCGGTTTAGGCAGTATGTCGATGGATCCCAAAGCCGAGGATTCAAAATCCGCATGCAACGGCCAAGAAGCCAACCAAGCTAAGATACAAGAACTCACAAACAGCTTTCACCACTTAATACTACTGCAAGAGGATAGCCAGAAAATTACTTCGAGTGCGGAGCCTACCGGAAACATCATCACGGTACCGACAGCGACTAACCGTTGCATTAGTAAAGTTAAATTTTCTAGCACGCTCACTCCCACTAATATTAGAAGGTGCCGCCCGAATTACGGAACTGTGGTGTCGTGGCTGCTTGCTGATGCAGTTTGGTTTCCAAAGGCCTTCAGCCGTATGAATTGCTGTATAAGCTCACTAGCGGGCAGCAACCGGTATGGTAGCAGCAGCTGTTCAAGCGATCTGCGATGATGATAAAGAGAGGCATCTTTCAATGCACCAGCGAACAATTGAACCCGATTTATATTATGAGGAAAAATTCTCTGCCTTCCATGAAGCGTGCAGGGATAACGGTATAGCGGCGATTGAAACGACATCAGAATTTGACGATGCATTAATGCAAGAGCAAAAGCGTCGATTTCACATTGATGCGAAGATTGTTATGGGAGACGGGCCTGTGTACACAACCACGTATCGAGTGGTTTGAGGGTCATTCAAGGTGCCAGAGGGTAGCAATTCAGTTGAGACGTGGAGATTGGGTGGCCTTAGTAGAGTAGAAGTACCTATCCTCAGGGGAGATCTGTTGAAAAATTAGATTCACCTTAACAAACCGGTGAAGAAAAACGTTGATCACGACGCTACTTAAAGGATGGCTAATGGACTTCCTCGTCCCACAGCGCTTAGATAATTCTTCGCTCACTGAGCAGGCTCAGTGAGCATTTTAGGGGGTAACTTTGCCATGCTGGCGCTGCCACCCCGAAGCAAATATCAGTTTTATTACTCAGTTACTTTCACAACCCAACTGACAACTTCTTCATTACCAAATTCAGCCTTCCACTCTTGAATGACTTTGTTGTTCCCGCCACGGGTTTCTACTATCTCACCAGTGTGTGGGTTTTTGTATACTTTCAAAGGGCGTTTTTTACGACCATCTGTACTGCTTGTGCTTACCTTGCCAGCTTTTGCTGGTTTAGAGCGGTAAGATGGGTCAAGCATTTCACATACATCGCGCGCTAATTTTCCGTGCTCCGTCATAAGTGCTTGTAGTCTTTCTTTGAATTCAAGCTCTGCTTTTAGCTCACTGTTATTTTCCAGCGCTTGCAGCTCTTCCTGCAGTTGCTTCAACATCTGTTCTTTTTTGAGATAATCACTCAGTACTGACGCCATAGTCTAAATTCCTATATTTTTTTAAAATTTAAGATAAGCCTTAAACATATATCCTGCGCATTATAGCTTTAATATCGTCGTTGAGAAAAGGAAAGCTCAAGTTTGAACATTGAATATGGGACGCGCCATTTGGTCACACCCCAAAAGGGGTCTGCGAGAAATCACAGGCCCCTTTTGCAATTTGGCGCGTCCTGTAGAAGGTAAACCTGCAACTCTCGTTTCGGAGACTGGTTTCAGCCGCTAGCGGCTGAACCGTTCTACACAGGTTGCATACAAAAAATCCCTAATAATACTGAGGAACGATACTGGATAAACTATAACCCGGTAGCCGACCTTACTTTGCCACTAAAGTCCACCAACACACTCATTCATCAAGGGCGATCCAAGACGTCGACTGTCGTCTTTGTACCGTGGTTTGATGTTCAGAGATAGCGTGCAAACTACGGTGCTATGCCCAATCCCAGATAAGGCCTACTCAAATCGAATACTGAGCCTCAAGTAGCATAATATTGATTCGATCTTTCGTAGCAAAATAGCGATAGCAATGACGCTTGCCAAATCCTGCGCGCCTCAGAGATCAGGCGTCTCAATATGCAGATACCGCTCGGCATCTAAGCGCTTATCAGCAGTGGCACTGGGAGTTTCACCAAAGCGTTTCCGGTAGGCTCGAGTGAAATGTGCAGGCTGGGTAAAGCCGGTGGCCAAGGCCGCCTCGGTCACCAGGATGCGGCTATCGGCGAGTAACTGGCGTGCCCGGTCTAGCCTCATTCCTAGGTAACACTGCTGAGGAGTCTCGTCAAAGTGGCGCCTAAATAACCGTGTTAGTTGCCGCTGCGATTGCCCTACCAATTTACACACCTCAGGGATGGGTAGCGCCTGAAACAAGTTGGCCTCCATTACCGCCAGCGACTGCACCACACTGCGCGGCAGATCCCTGTAGTCTTGCCGTAGAGTCTCAACGCCATTGCCGCTTGGCCTCTCGTGAATCAATTGCCGTCCCACAGCATCGGCCAGGGCAGGGCCATAGGCATTCTCTATCCATGCTAGCATCATGTCGATGCTCCCCGCTCCACCAGAGCCAGTCAGACGCATAGCGTCGAACTCGTAATGGGCCGGACTAATCTCCAACGTTGGGAACTCTCGACGAAAGCCCGGCACGCTCTCCCAATGCAATGCCACACGATGACCGGCCAATACGCCCGCTCGCGCCAATATGAAAGGCGCCGTATCCAGCCCACCCAGCCAACCACCGTGAGCGGCAATTCGGCGCAGCACAGCGCGATCCTGTGAGCGCACCGTTGCCTCCGCATCGTAAGAAGAAACCACCATCAGGTGTGACGAGTCCTCCAGCGACGATAATGCGCCGTCTACGTCGATGCGAACCCCGTTACTGGCCACCACAGCATCGCCATCGGCAGAGAGCAGCCTCCAGGCAACGAGGTCGCGGCCGAAACGATTAGCCACACGCAGCGGCTCAAGTAGGCCGAATAGTGTCAGCATGGAGAAACGCGGTACTAGCCATACATTCAGAGTGTGCTCGGCTTGCTCTGGGGTCAGCAGGGGTGGCGAATCAGGGCGCGGATATGGCCATGGGGCGTTAGTAACATCAATCATGACCAATATAATCAAACATATGGCCAATACTATCAAGTCATGTTGAATTGGGGCAGTTACCATAGATTTAGTTCCATTAACATAAACTATGGATGCGCTGCCATGACTCATGTCATTACTCAGGCCAATCGCCAACGCCTCGTCCTTAACCACCAGGATCATAAGTACGAATTTACTGCCTTATGGCTACGCGAACGCAGCCCCGATGATGCAACCAGAGACCCCTATACCGGCCAACGCCTGATCGAAGCTGCTGAGATACCGCTTGATTTGGCCATTGAGAGAGCCGAAGCCTCTGATGAAGAGCTAACACTGAATTTCAGTGATGGTCACAGCACTACGTTTACGCTTGCAACACTGTTTGACAAGCAGACCAGCGATTCACCCCGGCAACTTTGGGATGCCGCGCAGGCGCCAATCTCCGAGGCCAACTTCGCCACCGCCCTTGAGGATGACTCGGCGCTGCTGGACATGCTCGATGCGCTACATCGCAACGGCTTTGTCATCGTCTCGGGAGTGCCCGCCGATAGCGACGGCATGCAACCACTCATCGATCGCATTGGCCCGCTAAGACGCACCAACTGGGGCGGCATCGCCGACGTCAAGTCGGTGGCCAGCGCCTACGACCTGACCATGACTCAGCGCGGCTTAGAGCCCCATACCGACAACCCCTACCGGGATCCTATTCCCGGCTATATTTGGTTGCATTGCCTGGCCAATGCCGCCGAGGGCGGCGACAGCACCTTGGCCGATGGCTTTATGGCGGCGCGCCTGCTTCGCCAGCGCGACCCAAGCGCCTACGCCTGTCTCACTCAGATAACGCCCAGCTTTCGCTATTGCGACGCCGATACCTTTCTGGAAAGTGAAGGCCCTTTGATCGAGTTGGACAGCAGAGGCGAGCCCGTCCGGGTGCGCTACTCCAACCGTACCGAATACATTCCAGCGCTGCTCGCGAAAGAGTTAGAGGCTTACTATGCCGCCCGCAAAGCCTTCTATGAGTTGATCACTGGCGAAGAACTAACCCTGCACCTGAAGCTCGATCCAGGCCAGATGCTGATTATCGATAACTATCGTCTGTTGCACGGGCGCAGCGCTTTCCAACTCGCCGGCGGCGTACGCCATATGCGTCAAGGTTATGTCGATCGCGACAGCACCACCAGCCGTCGTCGCGTGCTGCAACAGCGGCTCACCAACCCACAGAGCCAAGGAGAACCCGCATGAATCAAGCTCGCTTTCGCTACTTCGGCGAGGCCCAGCGCGATGACTGGGCACTGATTGATGCCCGCTTTCGCGACTATCTCTCCGATACGCCGCGCCGGGTACTCGCCCATCTGCATAACTTGGCCGGTGATCACCACGGCTATCCGGTGGATCGCTATGAACATAGCCTGCAGACCGCCACCCGGGCGCTGCGCGACGGAGCCGACGAGGAAATGGTCGTCTGCGCACTGCTTCACGATATCGGCGACGACCTGACCCCGGCTAATCACGCCGAGATCGCCGCGGCTATCCTTGAACCCTTCGTCGATCCGCTCAACGCCTGGATGATCCGTCACCACGAACTCTTTCAGGGGTATCACTACCGGCATTTCTTCGGGCAGGATCCCCACGCTCGGGAGCAATACCGCGACCATCCTGCCTATGAGCGCACAGTTCGCTTCTGCGACCGCTGGGATCAAGCCAGCTTTGATCCCGATTATGACACCCTGCCCCTGGAACACTTTGTCCCCATGGTAGAGCGAGTACTGGGGCGCACGCCACGCGGTGGTCTCCCCGAACCGCTCTCCGAGGAGGCGTTACGATGAGCCAGACCTGCGCCCAGTTGCTGCTGCGCCTGCTGGAAGCCTACGAGGTGGACACCGTGTTCGGTATCCCTGGGGTACATACGATTGAGCTCTACCGCGCGTTAGGCGAAGGGCCAATACGCCACATCACCCCGCGTCATGAGCAGGGCGCAGGCTTTATGGCCGACGGCTACGCTCGCGCCAGCGGTCGGCCCGCCGCCTGCTTTATCATCACCGGCCCCGGCATGACCAACATCGCCACGGCAATGGGTCAAGCACTGGCGGACTCGGTGCCCATGCTGGTGATCTCCAGCGTTAACCGCCGCAACACGCTTGGGCGTGGCCAGGGGCGGCTCCATGAGCTGCCTAACCAGCAACAAACCCTGGCAGGCGTCAGTGTTTTTAGCCACACCTTGCACGACCCGGCCGCCCTGCCGGAGATCATGGCCCGCGCTTTTGCCATCTTTCGCGGTGCACGACCAGGGCCGGTGCACATCGAGATTCCTATCGACCTGTTTGACGCACCGGTTGCCGATAACCTGCCGCGTCCGATCGAGGTGTTCCCCCCAGCCCCGGCGCCCGCCGCCATTGCTCGCGCCGCCGAGTGGTTAAGCCAGGCCGAGCGCCCACTGTTGCTGCTGGGTGGCGGCTGCGTGGCGGCCCCCGAGGCCGCCCGCGCCTTGGTTGATCGGCTGCAGGCCCCGGCGCTAACGACGATCAACGCCAAGGGCGTGCTGGGGCTAGACCACCCGCTTGATCTGGGGGCCACCATGAGCCTGCCCGCTGCGCGTGCCCTGGCAGCCGATGCCGATATCATTCTGGCGCTGGGCACCGAGCTGGGCGAAACCGACTACGACCTAGTGTTTGACGAGGGCTTCCACCTCAACGGACGGCTAATTCGGGTAGACATCGACCCTCAGCAATTGGGCCGCAACCAGTGTGCCGATCTGGCTATGGTCGCCGATGCTAGCGAGACCATAGCAGCATTGTTGCAGGCACTGCCCGAGCGCCGCGAGGCCGATGGGCGCGCCGTCGCTACTCGTCAGGCGTTGGCACTGCATAAAGATCCCGATCTGGCCCCCTATGTGCCACTCTACGCCACTCTGCAGGCCACACTTCCCAATGCCATCTTGGTCGGCGACTCCACCGGGCCAGTGTATGCAGGCAATTTTTTGGCTTCGCTACCCACGCCACGCCGCTGGTTCAACTCAGCCACCGGCTACGGCACATTGGGCTATGGCCTGCCTGCTGCTCTCGGCGCTGCCCTGGCCTGCCCAGAACAACCCGTGGTTGCCATAGTGGGCGACGGCGGGGTGCAGTTTGTTCTCGGTGAGCTGGGCACTGCCCGTGACCTGTCCTACCCAGTGGCAGTGCTGATCTGGAACAACCAAGGCTATGACGAAATTCGCCGCTACATGGCCATGCATGCGGTGCCGCAGTTAGGCGTCGACTTGACGGCCCCGGACTTTGCCGACCTGGCCAGTGCGTTCAACTGCCGCTATCGCGCAGTGGGTAACCCCACGTCCCTCGGCGAGGCGCTTGCCCAACTGGGCGAAGAGACCTCACCTCTGCTGATTGAGGTAGACACCGCCGCCTGGATGAGCACTTTGCAATAACCAAAATAGATCGATTAATCGATACACAAGGATCCTGACATGCTGAGACTTAATATGCGTAGACCTGATATGCGTAGACCCGCCTTACTGGCCCTCTTGGCTCTCACTGGTCTGCTGCCGTTCGCTGCCCAAGCGGCTCAAGACGTCAGCGACGAACTGCGTCTAATAGCTCCCCCCTGGCCCGGGGTAACGGTCAAGAGCGAAATTCTCGCCCAGCTAGCAGAGCCACTGGGATATCGCGTTGAGATACTTGAAGTCAGCTCCACAGTGGGCTACCAGACACTGCAGAGCGACGAGGCTGATGCCTTCCTGGCCGGCTGGCTGCCTGCCCAACAGGAAAGCTATGACGCTACCATGGCGGCCGGTGCGATTGTCGATCTGGGTAACAACGTGGAAGGTGCCCGCATGGGTTTCGCGGTGCCGGGCTATGTCTATGCGGCGGGTGTGACCAGCGCCGAGCAGCTGGCCGATCCTGAAACTGCCGAACGCTTTAACCACCGTGTCTACAGCATTGAGAGTGGCTCCACCGTCACCGACATGATCGAGAGCGCCATCGCGGCCGATACCTATGGTCTTGGTGATTGGAAAGGGATGCCGTCTTCCACACCGGGTATGCTCAGCGAGGTGGCAGCCGCCGTAGACGAGAACCGCTGGATTCTTTTTTACGGCTGGACGCCCCACTGGATGATCCCCGAGTACGACGTGCATATCCTGGATGATCCAGAGAGCGTCTTCGGCAAGAACAACGGCCAAAGCGATGTAAAAACCATCGTTGCTAAACGTTACATCGAGGCTAACCCCAACCTGACCCGCCTGCTTGATCAGTTCACCTTCTCCGCCGATGAGCAGAGCGAATTCATCAGCGCCTTCAGCCTAGAGGAGCGGGATCTTGATGCGGTGGCCAGAGAGTGGATCAAACAACACCCTGATCGTGTCGCTAGCTTCCTGGAGGGTGTCACCACCTACAACGGCATGGACGCCCAGGCGGCAGTAGAGGCCAGCCTATGAGTACCTATGCCTCTCAGGAGGATGAGGTTCGCCGGGACTTGGCCGCTGCCTATCGGTTGATCGCTTTGGACGGCATGGACGACGGTATCGATACGCATATCTCGGCGCGCCTGCCTGGCGAGCGCTTTCTTCTCAACGCCTACGGCCTGCGTTTCGACGAAGTACGCGCCGAGTCACTGGTGACGGTAGATGCTGACGGCAAGGTGATTGACGACCCTACCGGACTGGGCATCAACCCGGCCGGCTTCACCATACACAGCGCTCTCCACACCGCCCGACCCGACGTTAACTGTGTACTGCACACCCATACGGTGGCTGGCGTTGCGCTCTCCTGTCTTGAAGAAGGCCTCCTGCCGCTCAACCAGTGGTCGCTGGCGTTCTACGAACGGCTGGCCTACCACGACTTCGAAGGCATTGCGCTGGCGCTTGATGAACGTCAACGCCTGGCTGACGACCTGGGCGATCATTCGGCGATGATCTTGCGTCAGCACGGTTTACTGACCTGTGGCCAAAACGTTGGTGACGCTTTCTTGCGCATGCGCAACCTGGAGCGCAGCTGCCAGGCACAGTTAGCAGCTCAGGCCACCGGCCAGACGCTGCGCTTGGCATCGCCCTCCTTGGCCGAACACGTCGCCCAACAATACGAAACTTGGGCGGCCAGCCCCGCTGGCAGTGCCCGAGCCTGGCAAGCCGAAAAACGGCGGCTGGATGGCGCTGACGATTCCTTCTCACCAGACCCCAAATAGGAACCCTATGCACTATTCAAAACTCACCGGTCGCATCGCTGGCGAAGGAGCAGCAGCCTGGGATATTCACTACCGCGCCCTGGCCCGCCAAGCCGCCGGTGAGGAGATCACCGTGCTGTCGGTGGGTGACCCTGACTTTGCCACTCCGGCGCCGATTGTCGAGAGCGCTGTGGCTAGCCTACGCGGTGGCGCTACCCACTACCCGGATGTTCAGGGCAAGCGGGCGCTGCGCCAGGCGATCGCCAAGGGCTACCGCCGCCAAGGCATTGATGTAGGCCCGGATAACGTTATTGTCATGGCCGGTGCTCAGTGCGGCCTGTATGCCGCCGCCCAGTGCTTGCTAGATCCCGGCGACGAAGTGCTGGTGCCCGAGCCGAGCTATGTCACCTACGAGGCAGTGCTGCGTGCAACTGGTGCCGAGCTCGTACAAGTGCCACTGCAGCCCGAAGAAGACTTTCGCCTCGACCCAGCGGCTCTCGCGGACGCCATCACACCCCGCACTAGGGCGATATTGCTGAACAGCCCCCACAACCCCACCGGTCAGTTGATTGATGCCGACACCTGGGACGCCATCGCCGAATTGTGTCGACACCACGACCTCTGGTTGATCGCCGACGAGGTCTACGCCGAGCTCATCTTCGAGGGCGAGCACCTATGCCCTGCAACGCTTCCGCACATGGCCGAGCGAAGCGTAATTGTCAGCAGCCTTTCCAAGTCCCATGCCATGACCGGCTGGCGCTTGGGCTGGGTGTTGGGCCCCGCGGCGCTGATTGAGCACCTCACCCATTTGGCGCTGTGCATGCTCTATGGATGCCCGGACTTTATTCAAGATGCCGCCTGTGAGGCCCTTCAAACGCCCCCTGTCGAGCTGCACGCCATGCGCGAAGCCTACCGGCAACGCCGCGACGCTGTTTGCGAGGCACTCGCCGAGAGTACCGCGGTGACCGCTATCCGCCCGCCAGCAGGGATGTTTCTGATGGTGGATGTTCGTGCCACCGGCCTCTCCTCCCAAGCCTTTGCTGATCGACTGCTTGACGAGGAGGGCATCTCGGTACTCTCCGGCGAAGCATTTGGGCCTTCAGCAGCGGGCTTTGTGCGACTCAGCCTGACCATCGAGGCCGAGCACCTCACCACGGCTAGCCTACGTCTGGCGGCCTGCGCTGAGCGTGCCCGAGCCGAACTGTCACCCACCCCGGCTACGGAGGCCGGTTGCCTATGACATCATCATTTCCGCCTGTTTCCAGCTCTCGCGCCACCACCGCTCCGGCGGTAGTAGCTAACCACCTCATCAAACATTTCGGCGATCTTGAGGTACTCAAAGGGGTCTCCCTTGAAGTGCCCGAAGGAAGTGTCACGTCTATTATCGGCGCCAGCGGCTCCGGGAAGAGCACCTTGCTACGCTGCATGAACCTGTTGGAAAGACCCGACCAGGGCGAGCTGGTGATTGCCGATGAAGCGATTCGCTTCACCCGCAATCACCAGGGCGACATCACCGGTCTGGATCGGCGCCAACTGCAACGGTTGCGCGCCAAAGTGGCGATGGTCTTCCAGCAGTTCAATCTTTGGCCCCACTTAACCGTGCTGGGCAACGTCATTGAGGCCCCTATGCGAGTCAAGGGGCTCTCCCGCAAACGCGCAACTGCCCTGGGCGAACACTATCTGGCGCGCGTCGGCATGGCCGACCGGCGCGATGCTTACCCTGCCTTCCTTTCCGGCGGGCAGCAGCAGCGGGTGGCTATTGCTCGGGCACTGACGATGGAACCGCGGCTGCTGCTCTTCGATGAACCTACCTCAGCGCTGGATCCTGAGCGAGTCAACGAGGTACTGGGGGTGATCCGCGGCCTCGCCGACGAGGGTCGCACCATGCTGCTGGACACCCACGAGATGCACTTTGCCCGAGAGGTCTCCGACCAGTTGGTCTATCTCGACCAGGGGCGTATCGCCGCCGAAGGCACACCGGAAGAAGTTTTTGATGATCCCCGCTGCCGCCAGTTCATGGCACCCGCAGCCTAAACACTCCACACACTATAACGATAGGAGAAAACCATGAAACTCCCGATGATGTTCGTCACCGCCGTGACCGCACTTGGCCTTGGGCACAACGCCCTGGCCTCAACACTCAATGTGGGTATTTCCGGCGAACCTTACCCACCTTTCACCTACAAGGCCGCAAGCGGTGACTGGACGGGCTTTGAGGTGGAGCTGGCCCATGCTTTTTGTGACGCCATGGGCCGCGAATGTGACATTGTGCCCACCGGTTGGAGTGGCATTATTCCCTCGTTAAATGCCGGGCGTATCGACATGATCATGAACTCCATGTCGATCACCGAGCAGCGCCAGCAAGTCATCGACTTCACTCGCCCCTACTACTTCACACCCGGCGCTTATGTGGCAGCAATCAATACAACGCTCGATATCCCCGAGGGCCTGGACGGCTTGACGATGGGGGTTCAAGGGGCCACCACCAACGCCACCTACGCCCGCCGTGAACTGCGCGATAGCGGCGTGGATATCAGGCTCTACAATCAGGCCGAGCAGGTCAATAACGACCTGCTTTCAGGGCGCCTGGACGTCATTTTAGCGGATGAGATTGCCATGCTGCAGTTCCTTGATCGCGACGAGGCGGAAGGCTTCGAGATCAAGGCCACCGCTCCGCGGCATGCGGCTTATGGCGAAGGGATCGGCATTGGCCTGCGCCAAGCGGATGACGAACTGCGCGAGGCCCTTAATACCGCCATCGCCACAGTGATTGAAGAAGGTACCTGCGCCAGCCTTTCCGAGCAGTACCTGGGCACCGATGTCTGCGTCTACGACTGAGTAATAACTGGCTGTTAACGTCTCCCCCCGGTGCCATAGATATCGGGGGTTCGTTCTGTGACCAAGGAAATAGTCGATCATGACTGCCATGACACCGGAGGGGCTCGGCGAATGGGCCGGCCCCATTCTTAGCGGCGCGCTGACCACGGTAGAGATTGCCGTGCTGGCCTATGCTATCGGACTACTGCTGGGACTACTGGGCGCTGGCGCAAAGCTCAGCCCTTGGGCGCCTTTACGTGGCCTGGCTACCGCCTACTCCACGTTGATCCGGGCGGTGCCCGAACTGCTATTGATCCTTCTGCTCTACTATGCCGGTGGGCAGGCGCTGGATGCCCTACTAGCGTATCTAGGCATGGCGGGTGCCGTGCAGATCACCGGCTTCGCCACCGCAGTGGGCGTACTGGCCTTCGTTCAGGGCGCCTATATGACCGAGGTATTCCGCGGCGCCATCCTGGCCATTCCCCGTGGTCAGCTGGAGGCCGCTAGCGCCTTTGGCTTCTCACGCTGGGCCCGTTTCCATCGCATTGTGCTACCAGGCATGCTACCCAACGCCCTGCCAGGCATGTCCAACCTGTGGTTGATCTTAATCAAAGATACCGCGCTGATCAGTGTGATCGGCTTCAACGAGCTGTTTTTCACTATCCAGCAAGCCGCCGCCAGTAGCCGCGCCTACTTCCTCTTCTACGCTGCCGCGGGGGGTATTTACCTGCTAATGACGCTTAGCTCCACAGCACTGTTCGCGCGCCTTGAGCGTTATGTGCGGCGCGGCCAACCCACGGAGGCCTGATATGGATTTTTCCTGGCTGAGCGATCCTTTCTATCAGGGCTACCTGTGGGAGGGGTTTATCAATACCCTTTGGCTACTGCTGGTCTCGGCGGTGGGCGGCCTGTTGCTAGCAGTGGGGGTGGCGCTGGCACGGATCCGCGGGCCTCGTCCCCTGGCTTGGCTGACTTGGGCTTTTACTACCGTAATACGCGGTACACCGCTACTGGTGCAGCTGTTCTTCTTCTACTATGGCGTAGGACGCCTGCTGGAGGGAGTTCCGGGCATTCGCGACAGCTTATTCTGGCCGCTGCTACGCGACCCCTTCTTCTTCGCTGCGGTGACCTTCATCCTCAGCGTGGGCGCTTACTCCGGCGAGGTAATCCGCGGCGCGATGCAGAGCGTTCCCCAGGGCGAATTAGAGGCTGGCCGCGCCTTCGGCCTCTCAGGTTTCCAGGTGCTTACCCGGCTATGGCTGCCGCGAGCCATACAGCTCTGTCTACCCACGCTTACCGGCGAGATGATCCTGTTGCTCAAGTCGGTTCCGTTGGTTTCCACTATTGCCCTGATGGATCTATTACAAGCGGCCAATATCATCCGCGACGAGACCTTCCTGGTCTACGAACCCCTACTGCTGATCGCCGGTATTTACCTGGCCACCACGGTGGTGCTAACGCTGGCGCTACGTCTTGTAGAGCTCACTTTTCCCGGCATGCGGCCAACGCGACGCCGCTGGCTGCCTCTTCGCTGAACAGGAAACACTCCATGCCTGCTTCCATAAACGCTTGCAAAGACATCCTGAACGAACAGTTTATTGACAACGCCTGGGTACCGAGCCGAAGCCAGACGTGTCGGCCGGTGCTCGACCCCTATAACGAATCCCTCCTGGCCGAGGTGACCTGCGGTGACTCGGCAGACGTCGATATCGCCGTGGCAGCGGCTCGGCGCGCCCTACCCGGCTGGCGAGCCATGCCGGAGGTAAGTCGAGGCGAGTACCTGGTGGCCATCGCGACGGGGCTTGAAACCCGCCGTCAGGCCCTCGCCGAACTTTCCTGCCGCAACAACGGCAAACCTTTGGTAGAGGCGCACCAGGATCTGGACGATGCCATTGCCTGTTACCGCTACTACGCCAAGGCCGCCGTAGCCCTGGGGCAACGCCAGGGGGCCGTTGCAGATGCGGGTCAAGCCGACCTGGAAGCGCGCCACTACTGGGATGCCATCGGCGTGGTGGGGCTGATCACCCCTTGGAACTTCCCGTTGGTCAGTAGTGCCTGGAAACTGGCGCCAGCGCTCGCCGCTGGCTGCGCGGTGGTGTTCAAACCCTCCGAGGTCACCCCCCTGCCCGAGCGAATACTGGCGGAGATTGTTATAGAGGCTGGCCTGCCACCGGGGGTATTCAATCTACTGCTGGGCGACGGCGAGGGGATCGGCGCCCCGCTGAGCCGACATCCCGGTATCGACAAATTATCCTTCACTGGCAGCAATGCGGTGGGCGAAGCGGTGATGCACGCGGCTGCCCAGGGTGTCAGGCCGGTCTCCCTGGAACTGGGCGGCAAGTCACCGATTCTTGTCACCGAGGATGCCGATCTCGGCCTTGCTCGGGATCTGGTGATGGCCGGCATTTGCTATAACGCTGGCCAAATGTGCTCGGCCACCAGCCGGCTATTGGTTCATGAGAGTGTGGCGGACGACCTCTATGCAGCCATTGACGCCGCCATCTCAGAGCTCCATTTGGGCGACCCCATGGCGAAAGAAACCGATATGGGGCCGCTGGTCAGCGCTACCCAGCGTGAACGGGTCCAGGGCTATATGGTTCTAGCCAATGAGGAGGGTCTCAGTAGTAAAACACCCACCATCGCCTTGCCTGGGTGTGGCTTCTTTGTGGCGCCGCGCCTCTACCGAGAAGTGCCCACCACCAGCCGCCTGTGGCAGGAGGAGATCTTTGGCCCGTTGCTCTGCGCACGCCGCGTGGCCGACGACGCAGAGGCCATTGGCCTGGCCAACGACAGCGACTTCGGCTTAGCGGCCACCGTTGTAACTGGCGACGCTGACCGCGCCGAGGCCATCGCCCGGCGCCTTGAGGCAGGCAACGTCTGGTGCAACAGCGATCAGGTAGCGCCGCCCCAAGGGAGCTGGGGTGGTATGAAGCGCAGTGGCATCGGTCGCGAACTGGGCGATTTGGGACTGGGCGCTTACCTGGAACTCAAGCGCATTACACGCCCCTTGAAGACTTGATTAGTGGCGCTCACAACGTTGTGACGAACACTCAAGAGTTATGGGCTTTCGGTTTACCGGGACTTCGCGATTATGAGACTCCAGCCCTCTGAAACCCTCCCCGAACGCATTGGATTTCTTCTCCTACCGCGCTTCGCCATGGTGGCCTTCTTCTCTGCTATTGAGCCGCTACGTATTGCCAATCGTATCGATGGGCGCCCTCTCTTTAGGTGGGATGTGATTAGCCGCGATGGCGAGCCGGTGGTGGCCTCCAACGGCATGACACTCATTGCCAGCGGCTCCCTTCAGACAGCCCCTCAAGTTCCTAGCCTGGCAGTTTGTGCAAGCTTTGAACCAGAGAGTGCTATTGATGGCGAACTGATTGACTGGTTACGGGCGCGTGCTTACGAAGGTTGTGTGCTTGGCGGCATGGATACCGGCTGCTATGCGCTAGCCGCTGCGGGCCTTCTCGATGACAAAACGGTGACCCTGCATTGGGAGTGCCTAGCTGACTTCAGCACACGCTTTCCCCGAGTTGACGTCGTTGAATCAATATACGAGGTTACCGACGAGGGGTTCTCCTGTGCCGGTGGCAGTGCAGCCATCGATATGAGCCTTGACCTAATCCGGCGCCGTCACGGTGATGCGCTCGCCAAACAGGTACGCGATCAGCTCATCCATGAGCAGGGGCGGCGTCCAGCCAGTCGACAGCGCAATCCAGCGATTCCCCAAGAACCCATGATTCAACGGGCCATCACCTTAATGGATGACCACCTGGAGTCACCGCTAAGCATCCGTGCGCTGGCTAATGAACTAGGCATTACCTGGCGACGTCTCGACCGGCTCTTCGCCCGTCATTTAGCGATATCGCCTCAAAAAACGTACTTGGCCCGGCGTTTAGACCATGCCCACTGGCTGCTGAGCGAAACACCCCATAGCATTATGGACATCAGTCTGGCCTGTGGCTTTGCCTCGGCTTCAAGCTTCAGCCGTGCCTTTCGTCACCACTACGGCTCCACCCCCAGCCAACTACGCCAGCAAGCAGTGTCGAATCGTGCATAGTTAGTGTCGAATCCTGCCGCGAATCACATGCTCCTGACAGGCATTCTATGCGCTATAGCCAATCGCCTAGGAGGCCAACATGTCCCAAGCACTTCCTCTAACACCTGATTACAATGTTTGGCCCATTGCGGCTAGCCTCAAAAAGGTATCCTTCAAGCCACGCGTACTAACAGTATGCTGGAGTGACGGACGCGAGAGTCGCTACCATAGCATCTGGTTGCGTGAGAACGCCGCTGACGAGACGACCGTCAATCCGGCGACTCGCGAGCGTATTCTCGATCTTTCTACCTTACCCAGCTGGCCTGAAATTGCCGCTGCCGACATCGATGAAGCTGGCGCACTGTGCATAGATTTTGCGCCTGAAGGACGGCGCTTGCGCTTCCACCCCGGCTGGCTTCGAGCTCACGACTACGACAATACTGGCGATCCCGCAGCACCGCTCGTGTCGGTAAAGACATGGAAGAGAAACTCAGCAGACGGCCCAGACAGCCTGGACGCCACAGGGCTCCTCGACACCGAAGCGGGCAGTGAGGCAGAAGAGGCCATTCTCGCTCCTGCTCTTTCAAGTATTTTGGGCAAGGGTCTAGTACGCCTTTGCAACTTGCCCATCAAGCCCGACTCGCTCAAAGCGATAGCGCAGCGCATCGGCCCAGTAAGACCCACTAATTTCGGTATGCTATTTGACGTCAAAGCCAAACCGAACCCTGACTCTAACGCTTACACGTCTATCGCTCTGCCCCCCCATGTCGACTTGCCGACCAGAGAGTATCAGCCGGGAATGCAGATGCTGCACTGCCTAGAAAACAGCGTAGAAGGCGGCGAGGCGGTAATGCTTGACGGTTTTGCCGTGGCCGAAGCTCTGCGTGAGCATCATTCAGAGGCCTTTACCACCCTGACCCGAGTGCGTTGGTGCTTTGCTAATACCGCCAAGAACACCGACTACGTTTGGTACTCGCCGATCATTCGCATTGATGAGCGCGGAGAGCTGTGTGAAGTTCGCATTGCTGACTTCCTGCGTGGACCGTTGCAAACCGACTTCGAGGAGGTAGAACCTGCCTACGAAGCGCTAATGGTTTTACAGAAAATGCTGCAAGACCCCAAATTCGCCATCCGCTTCACCTACCAACCAGGCGACCTAGTAATATTTGATAATCGGCGGCTGCTCCATGCTCGCGATGCCTTTGAGGGTACAAGCGGTCATCGTTGGTTACAGGGCTGTTATATGGAGCGTGACGAGATCCGCTCCCGCTATCGTATGATTAAGCGTGCCTGCCAACAGCGCAAAGCGACCGGCGAGGCATCATTAGCATAAATGACCTTGGCAGCAGAAACTGAGTGCAACACCTGAGTATTTTGCCAAGGTGTTTCCTCATGCCATACATCGAACCCAGCATTGAAGAGCGTGCCAGCATCCATATTGGCCTAGCCTAAGGGATGAGCCTGCGACATATAGCACGACTTCTGGAGCGAGCCCCCCAACGATTTCTCGCGAATTACAACGCAACAAAGCGGCTCAGGAGGACTACTCGATTCACTGTTTGCGGCAAGGAAGAACAACGCGTAAGCCCCGTCGTGGTGAAGTGGATCGGTGTGGTCAGATCACTGATATAGTCAGCATTCACTTGCGTCCGCCCGAGGTCAGCAAGCGTGAGATGCCTAGACACCGGTGTGCCGGCCCAGTAGGAAGGCGATCTGATCAAGGACAATGCGTCCGCGGTGGGCATCTTGGTAGAGCTCTGAAGTGGCTATCTGATACTCGCTAAAATAGACGATGCCACCGCCACATCAGCGTTAGCAGGTTTCAGCGCAACCTTGAACCGGATGCCGGCGACCGCTTGAAAAAGCATGACCTATGACCAGGGGCGCGAAATGGCGCAACATGCAGAGATCACCCAGGCAACGGGCGTCGCCATTTACTTTTGCGGCCCTAATAGCCCCTTGCAACGGGGTGCCAAGCGGATGGCCGCTCCCTCAATATCAATGGGCTTATTCGTCAATATTTAACGAAGGGAACGGATCTCTCAGTGCATAGGCTATTGCCTTTCAGCTGAATATGCGCCCTAGAAAGCACTTTGATTTTAAATGTCCGATAAAAGTGATGAGCGAACTGATGGTCAAGTATCGTGAAAGCTCATCAACCATCAATGAGGGTATTGCACTCAGAGTCTGCATCCGCCCATCTTCACCTCACTCGCTACTCTAGACATTGGTCTACCCTCCATTGATTTGCCCATTGTGGGCGACTAATGTTCATCAATGTTGACGTTAACATTTAGAAGATGTCAGCACCCACCCACTGTACAAATGCTTCAAAAACTTCAAGTCGCTTTGACTAAAAAAAGACAATTACAGGAGAGAATTTGATGGCTAATGAATTGAAAGGAAAGGTCGCAGCTGTCACCGGCGCAGCATCGGGAATAGGGCTTGCTACTGTAAAGGCGATGATTGCATCAGGCGCTCGCGTCGTACTGGTTGACCGCGATCAGGCCTCACTAAAGACAATCTGTGAGGAATTGGGCGATGCTGCGATTCCCCTGGTCATGGACTTGCTCGACCCTAAGGACTGCGCAACGTTGCTGTCACAAATCCTGGAGAAAGCTGGCCAACTCGATATCTTCCACGCCAATGCTGGCAGCTATATCGGGGGTGACTTGCTAGACGCTGACCCAGATGCCATTGACCGAATGATAAGTCTAAATGTCAGCGTCGTGATGAAGAACGTTCAGAATGTCTTGCCACACATGATCGAACGCGGAACTGGTGACATCATAGTGACGAGCTCGGTAGCTGGGCATTTCCCCGTCCATTGGGAGCCGGTCTACGCCTCCTCAAAGTGGGCCATGACCAATTTCGTCCAGACCGTGCGCCGCCAAGTTTTGAAACATGGCATCCGTGTTGCTTCGGTTTCACCAGGCCCTGTCAACAGTGCCTTGCTTGCTGATTGGCCTGAAGAAAACCTGCGCAAGGCGAAAGAGTCAGGCAGCATTATTGAGCCATCGGATGTGTCTGATGCTGTCATGTACATTCTGACTCGCCCTCGCAATGTGACCATTCGTGACATGGTGGTTCTGCCTAGCAATTTCGATATGTAAAGTAGGAAAACTCGGAGAGACAGAACAGGAGCTAGTAGACATTGGTCTGAGCTCTATTGCTTTGTCCGCTGGACTCTTCTAGCTTTCAAATGTTGACGTTAACATTTTGATAAAGTCAGCTTTACTGCACCTTGCAACGCAACAATAACAAATCTGGAGCTAACCATGAAAATTAGTGATATCGCAGCCCCCTTTCGCAAGACGGCTCTCCTCGCCGCCAGCGCCACTGCCTTAACAGCAGTGACCGCATCGGCTGATGAGCATACCCTGACAATCGGCATGTCCTTCCAGGAACTCAACAACGAATACTTCGTGACTATGCAAGAGGCACTGGAGAGCGCCGCCGAGAGCATAGGAGCCGAAGTGATCACCACTGATGCCCGCCACGATGTCTCCAAGCAGGTCAGCGATGTCGAGGATATGATCCAGCGGGGAATCGACATCCTACTGCTTAACCCCGCCGACTCCGTCGGTGTTGAAACTGCGGTGCTGGCTGCTAAGGAAGCCGGCGTCACCACGGTCGCCATTGATGCTCAGGCCAACGGCCCAGTGGACGGATTCGTAGGGTCAAAAAACTACGATGCTGGCTATAAAGCCTGCGAATATCTGGCCCAGCAGCTAGACGGCGAAGGCCAAGTAGCCCTGCTGGATGGCATTCCAGTCGTGCCTATCCTGCAGCGTATCGATGGTTGCACCGCCGCGCTCGACGAGCATGACGGCATTGAAATTGTCACTACGCAGAACGGCCGTCAGGAACGCACCCATGCCATGACGGTGACAGAGAATATCATCCAGGCTAACCCCGAGCTCGACGGCCTATTCAGCGTCAACGACATCGGCTCCTTGGGTGCCCTGATCGCCATCGAAGCCAGTGGCCAGGATATCAAGTTGGTCAGTGTCGACGGACATCCCGAGGCCGTTGCCGAGATCCAGAAAGCCGATTCACCGTTCATCGCCACCTCAGCGCAATATCCCGCAGATATGGTTCGCGTGGGGCTCGGCCTGGCAATGGCCAAGTACTGGGGGGCTGAAACTGCGCCTGCGGAGATTCCCATTGACGTCGAGCTGATTGATCGCGATAAAGCCGCCGACTTCAGCTGGTAACTCCTACCAAAGACGCCGACAGCGTGTGCCACCTCTGGTGGCACACGAGGGTACCCCTATGACTCCATTATTATCCCTGAGACATATTTCGAAGTCCTTTCCTGGGGTTAAGGCCCTGCAGAATGTGTCGCTCGATATTCATGCTGGCGAAGTGCATGCACTGCTTGGCGAGAACGGAGCCGGCAAGTCGACTCTAATGAAGATTCTCTGTGGCATCTACCGACAAGATGAAGGAGAAATCATCATTGATGGCAAGAGCTGCGATTTTCACGGTTATCAAGACGCTCTCGACGCGGGGATCGGCATCATCTTCCAAGAGTTCAGCCTAATTCCCTACCTAGACGCCGTAGACAATATCTTCCTGGGACGCGAAAAACGCAACCGATTAGGGCTGCGTGACCGACGTGGCATGATAGCCGAAGCTCAACGCTTGTTCGAGCGCCTTAAGGTCACCATCCCCCTGGACTGTCCTATCGTTGAGCTGAGCGTCGCCGACCAGCAATTTATCGAGATTGCCAAGGCCCTATCCCTGGATGCACGCATTCTAGTGCTCGACGAGCCAACAGCAACCTTAACGCCCAGCGAAGCCGACCATCTGTTCACCATCATGCGCGAGCTGCGCAAGCAAGAGGTCGGCATGGTCTTCATTTCCCACCATATGGATGAGATTTTCACCATCTGCGATCGCGTTACTGTGATGCGCGATGGTGAAAAGGTTGATGACTGTGACACCGCATCGACCACCCCCGACGACCTGATTGAGAAGATGGTCGGCAGACGCGTCGAGAATCTATTTCCCAAACGCCGTTGCGATGCTGACTACGACGATGTGGTGCTGGATATCGAAGCACTGCGTCTCGATCCCGATGGTCCTGAGTACTCATTGAAACTTCATCGTGGCGAGATCCTTGGCTTTGCTGGCTTGGTGGGCTCCGGTCGCACGGAGCTGGCAATGGGGCTAATCGGCGCAACTCGTCCCGTGCATGCAAAGGTCAGTATGGAAGGCAAACCGATTAAGCTCCGTCACCCAGCCACTGCGCTCAAGCAGGGGATTGGGCTGCTGCCGGAAAGCCGCAAGACCCAGGGGCTGATACTGCCGTTCTCGTGCCGCGATAACATCTCCCTGAATAATCTGAAACAGTTCCAGGGCGCCTTACCGCTGATCAAGCGCCGTCAGGAGTCGCGCACCGCCGCCGACCTGATGGACTCGGTGCGAGTTAAAGCTCCTAGTCCAGAAACGCCGGTCGGTAACCTTAGTGGTGGCAATCAGCAAAAGGTGGTGATCGCCCGCTGGCTTGGCCACCAGTGCAAGGTACTGATCTTTGATGAACCTACACGCGGGATTGATGTTGGTGCCAAGTCCGAAATCTACGCTTTGATGAAGGAGCTCACCGCGCAAGGGGTGTCGATCATCATGATTTCTTCAGAACTGCCGGAAATTCTCGGTCTTTGCGACCGCGTCGAGGTCTTTTACCAAGGTGAGATTGCCGCCGAGCTTGAAGGCGAAAATATCAATTCACAATCTATCATGCACCATGCTACGGGGGGACTCAGCGCATGAGCCAGCTCGCCTCTACTTCCAGCACCCAACCTCAGTCATTTAAGACGCGACTGGATCGCTGGCGCCGTACTCCAATCTTCTACCCGCTGATCGGTTTCATTGTCGTCTTCATTGCTATGGCGTTGATCAATGACAACTTCCTGACGGGTAGCAACATAGCCAACCTGGTACGTCAGTCGTCGATCATCGCGATCATTGCAGTGGGCATGAGTCTGGCCATTCTCACCGGCGGCATTGACCTATCGGTGGGCCCGGTGATGGCTCTCTCTGGTACTGTCATGGCTGGTTTGATGGTCGCCGGTGTCCCACCCTCGCTGGCTATCATTCTTGGACTACTGTTGGGCGCCGCGTTCGGGGCCTTCAATGGCGTCTTTGTTGCCTTCGTTGGCATGCCACCGATTATTGTCACCTTGGCGACTATGGGCATCGCCCGTGGGCTCGGCCTGATCTATACCGGCGGTTACCCGATTTCCGGCCTACCGGATAGCTTCGCCTTCTTCGGGCGCGGAAGCTTGGCCGGGATTGAGGTGCCCATACTGATCATGATCGCCGTCTATGCCTTAGGCTATGTGCTGCTCAGCCATACCGCCACCGGTCGTTATCTTTACGCCATCGGCGGCAACGAAGAGGCCACTCGTCTTTCCGGCATCCGAGTGTCGCGCTACAAGCTACTGGTCTACACGCTAAGCGGCACTACAGCGGCTATCGCAGGCTTGATTTTGACCTCGCGGCTGATGAGCGGTCAACCCAACGCGGGGGTCGGCTTCGAGCTCGATGCCATCGCTGCCGTAGTGCTGGGGGGCACCGCCATTACCGGGGGACGTGGCATGATCCTAGGGACTCTGGTTGGCGCCATGTTGCTCGGCGTGCTCAACAACGGCCTGAACCTGATGGGCGTATCACCCTACCTCCAGACAGTTATTAAGGGCTTGATCATACTGCTGGCGATCTATATTAGCCGCAAGCGCTCGCCCTGAGTCCCGACATACTCTTTGGCGAGGTTTAGTCCCGAGCCGAGAAAAGGAGAACTGTATGGAAACCGTTATCGGTATCGATATCGGCACCCAGAGTACAAAGGCTCTAGTGCTAGATGGCAATGGCCGAATACTGGCCGAACACAGCAGAGGCTATCGAGTCGATACCCCGCGCCCACTCTGGGCCGAACAGTGGCCTGATGTGTGGTGGGAAGCGGTACTCGGTTGCCTAAGCGCTTGCCTTAGTACCCCTGGTATTAATCCTCGGGACGTCAAAGGGCTGTGTGTTAGTAGCCTCTACGGTGGTTCAGGTATACCCGTTGACGCTGATATCAGGCCCCTCCACCCCTGCTTGATATGGATGGACCGTCGGGCTGAAGCTCAGGTGCAGTGGGTAAAGGAGCACATCAATCTAACCCGACTGGGGAATATCACCGGAAACGGGGTGGATAGCTACTACGGTTTCACCAAAATGATGTGGCTCAAAGCCGAACGTCCCGATGTCTGGGATCAGACCCGTTACCTGCTACCGCCCAATAGTTATGTCAATTATCTCCTGAGTGGCGAAATTGCCATCGACCATAGCTCGGCTGGCAACATCGGTGGCATCTACGACTTAGAGAAACGCGCTTGGTCGACAGAGATGCTAGAGGCCTTGGATATAGATCGTGACAAGCTACCGAGTCGGCTGGTGAACTCGGCGACGTCGGTCGGCGGATTGCTGCCGTCACTGGCCAGTTCACTGGGCCTCTGCGAAGGTATCCCCGTGATCGCCGGTGGTGTCGATGCGGCGATGGCCACCCTGGCAGCAGGGGCAACACGGCCCGGCAATCATGTCGCTATGATCGGCACCAGCATGTGCTGGGGAATGATTAACCGGCGCGCCGATGCCAGCCTCGGGCTAATCAGCATGCCCCATGTGCTGAGCGGCGATCAGGAGATTTACACCTTCGGCGGGGCTCTTACCGCTGGGGCTTCAGTAAGTTGGTACGTCGACACTTTCTGTGGTGAGGACAAGGCCGCCGTCGTTGAGAGCGGCAGCGCCTTTGAACGTCTCGAGCCGCCCGCACGCGAGCTTCCCCCAGGAGCCAATGGTCTGCTCTTCCTACCCTACTTGATGGGTGAGCGCAGCCCCGTGTGGGATGCCCGAGCCAGCGCAGCTTTCATTGGACTTAGCCTTTATCACCAGCGCCATCACCTGTATCGCGCCGTGCTGGAAGGCGTGACTTTCGCTCTACGGCACAACATGGAGGCGAGCAACCAGCAAGAAGTTATCCTTGACGACCACTTGATAGTGGTCGGCGGAGCCGCCCAGTCGGATCTATGGATGCAAATCATCGCCGACGTTACCCGCATGCCCGTCTACACCTACCGCGAGAGCGTTGAGGCAGCGCTAGGTGCTGGTCTGCTGGCCGGTCAGGCTTGTGGTTTGCTCGACCTGGATAAGCACCTACAGCACGGCACCCTGGTCGAGCGCGCCACGCCATGCGAGACGGCGGCTTGTCGATACGATGAGCTCTTCACGCTTTATTGTCAGCTCTATCCGACGCTCAAGCCGGTCATGCATCGGCTCAATACCAACCACACAATGAGCGAGTGAACTTATTCCATGAATTTCGAACTGCAGAATCAACGCATTCTCGTCACGGGTGCTACCAGCGGCATCGGTCTCGATATTGCCCAGGCCCTCGCCGAGCTGGGCGCTAACCTAGTGCTGATAGGCCGCAATCGAGACATTCTCGCCGAACTTGAGCAGTCACTCGGGGCGCTTACCCTGGCTGTCGATATTACCGATGAGGCGGCGGTCAATGCGGCCTTCTCTGAGATGCCTGTTCTTGATGGCTTGGTCAACTGTGCGGGCATCTCGGTTCTGGATGGTGTTCTTGACGTTAAAGCGAAAGACCTGGAGCAAATCATGGCAACTAATGTCACCGCCAGTGCCGTGGTAGCCCGGGAGGCAGCACGTCACATGATTGCGAATGGTCGTCAGGGCAGCATTGTCAATGTCTCCAGTCAGGCGGCCATGGCTGCCCTGCCGGGGCATCTTGGCTACTGCGCGTCCAAAGCAGCCATGGATGCCATGACACGCGTATTGTGTCTAGAGCTAGGCCCCAAGGGCATACGCGTCAACAGCGCCAACCCGACGGTAACGCTGACCCCTATGGCCGAACGCGCCTGGGCAGACCCCGCCAAGCGCGACCCGATGCTGGCAGCCATTCCTTTGGGACGCTTTGCCACCCCTCGTGAAGTTGCTCTGCCGGTTGCCTTCCTGCTGAGCTCGGCGGCCTCAATGATCAGCGGTGCTAGCCTGCCGATTGATGGCGGTTTCACATCTCACTAGTCACCGTGTTTTACCGGCAAGGAGCCTAACATGTACATCGGTGTGGACTGTGGCACCCAAAGTACCAAGGTAGTCGTGGTTGATGTAGATGCTGGCCGCATCCTCGGCGAGGCTAGCCGGCCCCATATCCTTCGCGAGGAAGCCAACGGCCGACGCGAGCAGGATCCGGCCGACTGGCTGGCGGCCTTCCGAGGTGCATTCGCTGATGCCGTGGAATCCGCTGGCATCAACACGCAGGCAATCCGTGCCATTGGTGTCTCTGGTCAGCAGCACGGCCTAGTAGCGCTGGACGCAGCTGGGGAGCCCGTGCACCCAGCCAAACTGTGGTGCGATACCGAAACCGCAAACCACAACTCCGCCTTAGTCGAGAAGCTGGGCGGCGAAGAGGGTTGCCTAGACAAGTTGGGGCTGGTGCTACAAACCGGTTATACCGCCTCCAAGCTGGCCTGGCTGCGCGAAACACACCCCGAGGCCTACCACCGCATTGACAGCCTGTTACTGCCACACGATTACCTGAACTTCTGGTTGACCGGAGAGCGGGTTACCGAGGCAGGCGATGCGTCCGGTACCGGCTACTTCGACACTCATACCAGACGCTGGCGCGAGGACGTTCTCGCCGAGATAGCTCCAGAGCTCGATCCAGTGCGAGTGCTACCACGGCTGATCGAGCCCCACGCGCCAGCTGGGAGGGTGCGCCCTGCCCTAGCTCGGGAACTGGGACTGGCCAATGGCGTGGTAGTTTCAAGCGGTGGCGGCGATAACATGCTGGGGGCCATCGGTACCGGTAATATCACTCCAGGACTAGTGACACTGAGCCTGGGCACCTCGGGAACAGTGTGCGCCTATTCCGATGCACCGGTGATCGCCGACAGCGCCATGGTCGCCAATTTCTGCTCCAGCAGCGGCGGTTGGCTGCCGTTGATCTGCACTATGAACGTGACTTCAGCCACCACCCGCGTGAGAGAACTGTTAGGGCTCGATCTGACAACCTTCAACGAGCGTCTAGCCGCCGCACCTATCGGTGCCGAAGGGGTCACAGTGCTGCCCTTCTTCAACGGCGAAAGGGTTCCAGCACTGCCCCTGGCCACCGGCAGCTTCCTGGGCCTGACCAGCGTCAACACCACCCAGGCCAATCTTTGCCGGGCAGTGGTCGAGAGCGCCACCTTCGGCCTGCGCTACGGTCTCGAACTATTTGGTGACCTAGCTAAAGGTGCCAGACAGATCCGCCTGATCGGCGGCGGGGCCAAGAACCCGGTATGGCGCCAAATGATCGCCGATATCACCGACACTACAGTGATCTGCCCCGCAGTTACCGATGCCGCTGCTCTTGGCGCGGCATTGCAGGCGGCTTGGTGCGAGCGTTACCCCAACGCCTCGCTTGAGGGCCTTTGCACCCGGCTAGTACAACTCGACGAGGGTTCACGAGCGGATCCCGAGCCGGAACGCGTTGCCGCCTATGAACAAGCTTACACCCGTTATCGTCAGGCCCTGACCGATCACTATTACTGAACATCAATCACTGTACCTGACCAAATCTATTCTCAGTTAAAGGACAATACGCCATGACATATCAGCTCGACGCTCTTCGTCAGCACTCCATGGTGGTCGCCGACACCGGTGACCTGGAGGCCATTCAGCGCTATCAACCGCACGACGCCACGACCAACCCGTCGTTGCTGCTCAAGGCTTTTGAGCTACCGGGTTACCAAGCATTAATTGATCAGGAACTCGCTGCCGTCAAAGCCGATACCCGTGATCAGCAGGCAGAACATGCCGTGGATCGCCTTGCCGTGGCCATGGGCAGCGAGATTGCCAAACTTATCCCTGGTCGCGTATCAACCGAAGTGGCCGCGAAACTTTCCTTCGACACCGAGGCCAGCATCCGCAAGGCGCACGAGCTGGTGGCGCTCTACGAGAACCGAGGGGTGGCCAAAGATCGCATATTGATAAAGTTAGCCTCGACCTGGGAAGGCATTCGTGCCGCAGAAGTGTTGGAGAAAGAAGGCATCAACTGCAACCTGACCCTTCTGTTCAGCGATGCTCAGACCCAGGCTTGCTTCGATGCGGGTGTGTTCCTGGTGTCTCCCTTCGTCGGCCGTGTCACCGACTGGTACAAAAAGGAGACCGGACAAAATTTCACCCCCGAAAACGACCCCGGCGTACAGTTCGTGCGTGGCGTCTGCGAGCGGGTCAGTCAAGGCGGTTACGATACCGTGGTGATGGGGGCAAGCTTCCGCACCGTCGACCAGGTGCTGGCACTCGCTGGCTGCCCACGGTTAACCATCTCGCCGGTACTGCTCGAAGAACTGGCGACTACATTGGGCGAAGTGAAGCCCAAAGTGCTTATGACACGCAATGGTGGCCCACGGCCAACACCGCTCAACGAGCCTGCTTTTCGTTGGGGACACAATCAGGACGCGATGGCCAATGACAAGCTGGCCGAGGGTATCCGCCGTTTCGCCGATGATCAGTCGCGCCTTGAAGAGCAGATTGCCGAACGCTTGGCCACCCTGTGATGTTAAGTTCCCGTGCGACTTACTGGATCAGCGTGGCAGCGATCGTGACCTCACGGCCATCGGTGGTGGGGTCTTTTATTTGCTCGAAGAGCAATCGAAAGGCTTCATGCCCCAATTGGTAGGTGTCGTGCACTGCGCAGGGAATCGATACATCGAAAATATCGGCATAGGGAAGTCGATCGATGCCGACTACAAGCACATCATTCCGTGATACGTGGGCATCGTGCAGCGCTCGCATCGCCCCCAGCGTGATCAACTGGTTGAAACCGAATACGGCGTCGGGGAGCTTACCTCGGCGAAGATGGGCGGCCATGTCACGATAGGCAGGTTGTAAGGTGTAGTCTCCTGGACATTGCTCCAGTGACAGAGGAACGCCCCTTTCCTCATAAGCCTCTTTGAGGCCAGCTAGCCGATGCCGTGTGATTTGTGAGCCACTTGGCCCTGTTAATGTTAGCACTCGCTCGATGTTCTTATTTACCAACAACTCGCCAAGCAATCTTCCGGCAAGACGGTTGTCCAGTACCACACGACTGAAGTCAGTCACATCCAGAGTTCGATCCAGCATCACCACCGGCAAGTTGGCCTTACGCAGGCGTTCCAAATAAATGGGTCGGTAACTGGCATCGTCAGAAACGGGCGACAGAATGATACCCGCTACCTGATAACTGAGCAGGGTATCGATCGCTACTTCCTCAAGCTCTGGCGAGCCATCGGTGTCGATCAGCATGATGGTGTAGTCATGCTCCTTGGCCGCACGTGAAATTGCCTTGATCACCTCACTGTAAAAGGGATTATCCACGCTGGCTGTCACGAGACCAATGAGCCGGTTCTTACGGCTTCGAAGATGGCTGGCGAAGGCATTCGGTACGTAGCCCAGCTCGTTTGCCGCAGCAAGTATTTTCTCACGCGTCTCTGGCCTGACCTTCTCAGGCTGTTTTAATGCACGCGACACCGTCATGTTGGTCATGCCCACATGTTTGGCGATATCGGTGATAGTGACTTGGCTGCGTTTAATCATGTACTACTCGTATATCAAAATTCTAGGAAACCTCTGACTCGCACGCCACCCCGATCCATTTTTCATCGATTTTGGCCTTGTCTGGCCTGCGCTCATCACGTTAATCATAGGTTCCCTAGGGACATAGGATAATCGAAAACTGTAGGATCTATGATCTATAGGCCCTTCACTGTTGCAAACAGAATGCACCTTGAGCGTTAGGAACAACTACGAACATTTATCCGCTCGCGCACATGATGCCAAAAGCACCTGACCTAGATGAGAAGACAATGGGCACACCACTTTCATAAGCGCAGAAGCGTCTACATTTATAATAGGGTAGTTAGAACGGCTAACCATCCTACAGTATGCGCAGCAATTGTGGTGGTGGAAGAAGATCAGTACAGAACCTTATTCTAAGAATAACGATGAGCCCCGTTATATAGCCTACCTGGCAGCTTCGAATTTTAATTCTTCAGTATAGCGAGGACGGCTCATGAATACTCATAGATAACTTTAATATAAGGCCTGGAGGTACCTGCGAAACACAGGGCGATTCAGTAGAGGCACACACTATCATAAGCATAAGGTCTGGAGGTATTTCATAAGCCTGCGACAGCTTATGCTCCGAAAAGAAGATTGCATACAAAAAAGACTAAAGTCTAATTATTTTCCGCAAAAATAATGATCTACCTTAGATATTGTATGCAACTTAGGGTGCCTAACGGATGGATGCTATATCCACACACACTTCAAGAGTGGTTCAGACCGCCACGGCTAGAGTCCATGATGTAGTCAAGCAGCGGATTCTAAATGGTCATTACCAAGCAGATGAGTACCTTCGTGAAACGAGTGTAGCCAATGAGCTTAATGTCAGCCGTACCCCCGTGCGTGAGGCGCTGCGGGAGCTGGTGTCGGAAGGTTGGCTAGAAGCCATTCCCCACCGTGGGTCACGCGTGGTGGCTTGGACAGCTAAAGATGCTCGCGAAGTATTCGAATTACGTCTGGTGCTAGAGCCCTTAGCGGTTCGCTTAGCCTCCACACAAATAAGCAAAACGTGCTTTAAGTCTTTAGAAACCCTAGCGACTCAAATGGAATCGCTCACCGAACAGGTCGACACAAATGCTGAATCACGCAACGGCATTGCGTCACTTAATCACGAATTTCACCGAATGCTGATTCTGGCTAGCAACAACCAACGTTTAGCAAACTTGCTCGAAAATGTCGTTCGCACATCGGTCATTCATCGCAACTTCGGCAACTATGACCTTGCCAACCTTCGCCGAAGCATGCGTCACCATCGCGAGATTCTGGAGGCCATCACTGCTGGCAGTCCCGAATGGGCTGAGAATGTAATGCGCGCCCATTTGCTGGCTGCACAGGCATTGCACGTCCCGCACACCAATACCCCCTCCGGTTAAAGAGGCATTGGTTGATTATAAAGAGGCCTAAGAACAACAATGAGACAACAACACACGCCCTCCCCGCTTCCCCTTGAGAACATTAAAGTCCTTGAGCTAGGGCAACTCATCGCAGGGCCCTATTGTGGCCAAGTGCTTGCAGATTTTGGTGCTGAGGTAGTGAAAGTCGAGCCTCCCGGTAAGGGGGATGCTATGCGGCAGTGGGGAGAAGCCGATCAGGAGAGTGGCGACCCATTGTGGTGGAACGTTATTGGCCGCAACAAACAATCGCTGACCCTCGACCTTCGTCACAAACGCGGGCAAGACGTGCTGCGTCAATTAGCTAAGCATGCAGATGTCATCATCGAAAACTTTCGCCCCGGCACCATGGAGCGCTGGGGACTAAGCTACCAAGAACTCTCCCGCCACAACCCAAAGCTGGTCATGGTTCGGGTCACTGGCTTTGGCCAAGATGGCCCTTATGCAACCCGGGCTGGGTTCGCTTCAGTGTGCGAAGCCATGGGTGGGCTACGCTATTTAAGCGGCTATCCTGATCGCCCCCCGGTGCGGGTCGGCATCTCAATCGGCGACACACTGGCGGGCTTGCACGCCGCACTAGGCACGATGATGGCGCTTC
>Ga0209344_10001348_pt1 | contig 32580 bp, 36 predicted proteins | sample Cruoilmetagenom6_FD_187293 | JGI IMG/M metagenome (GOLD analysis project Ga0209344, IMG submission 187293) | Oil polluted marine microbial communities from Coal Oil Point, Santa Barbara, California, USA - Santa Barbara Oil Seep Sample 6 (SPAdes)... | ecosystem: Environmental > Aquatic > Marine...
TCAGATTAGAAAAGTAAGGAGAACGGTAGCGAGATTAGCCACTGAATTAACTAATAGGGAAAACCAATAATTGGTGGGCTTTATGGAAAAAAGAAACTTAAGAAAAGAGAGAGTAGGAGTTGTTACTAGTGACAAGATGGAGAAATCTATCGTTGTTGCTGAAGTGAAAAGAGTAAAGCATCCTATGTACGGTAAGTTCGTTTTGAAAACTAAGAAATATGTTGCTCATGACGAAAAGAACGATTGTAACATTGGTGATACTGTGAAGATCATGGAAACTCGTCCTATGAGTAAAACCAAATGTTGGAGATTAGTAGAAATCTTAGAAAGAGCTAAATAAGTTATGTTACAGCAAGAATCTAGACTAAAAGTAGCGGATAACACCGGAGCAAAGGAAGTTTTAACTATCCGTGTTCTTGGTGGTACTAAAAGAAGATATGCTTCAATAGGAGACAAAATAGTTGTTACCGTAAAAGAAGCTACTCCTAACGGAGGGATCAAAAAAGGTGCGGTATCAACTGCTGTTGTAGTTCGTACAAAGAAAGAGGTTAGAAGACCTGATGGATCTTATATCAGATTTGATGATAACGCGTGTGTGTTGTTGAATCCTACCGGAGAAATGAGAGGAACTCGTGTTTTTGGACCTGTAGCAAGAGAGCTTAGGGATAAGCAGTTCATGAAGATTGTATCATTGGCCCCAGAGGTATTATAATATAACTGACAAGATGAAAAAGTTGAAAATCAAAACAGGAGATACCGTAAGAATTACTGCAGGTGACAATAAAGGCACCGAAGGTAAAGTTATGCGTGTGGATCTTGAGAAAAATAAAGCCATCGTTGAAGGTGCCAATATGGTATCTAAACATGAGAAACCTAGTGCTAAGAACCCTCAAGGTGGTATTGTAAAAAAAGAAGCTTTAATACACGTTTCTAACCTAGCTTTAATTGACGGCAAGTCTGGTGACGTAACAAGAGTAGGTTACGAAGTTAGAGACGGTAAAAAAGTTAGGGTTTCCAAAAAATCCAATGAAGTAATTTAGTTATGGCATACGTTGCAAGATTAAAAAAAGAGTATAAGGAACGAATAGTAGCTGCCCTTACCGAAGAGTTTGGTTACGGTAATATAATGCAGGTTCCTAAGTTAGAGAAGATAGTAATGAGTAGAGGAGTAGGAGCTGCTGTTGCTGATAAGAAGCTTATTGACCATGCAATAGATGAGATGACTATGATAACGGGTCAAAAAGCCGTTGCTACTATGTCTAAGAAGGATGTTGCTGCCTTTAAATTAAGAAAAGGTATGCCTATTGGTGCAAAAGTCACCTTGAGAGGTGAGCATATGTACGAGTTCTTGGACCGTTTGGTTACTTCTGCTTTGCCACGTGTTAGAGATTTTCAAGGAATCAAAGCTACAGGTTTTGATGGTCGTGGAAATTATAACTTAGGTATTACAGAGCAAATTATCTTCCCAGAAGTAAATATTGATAAAATCAATAGAATTAACGGTATGGATATTACATTTGTAACCTCTGCTGGCACAGATAAAGAAGCAAAATCATTATTAACAGAATTAGGGTTACCTTTTAAAAAGAATTAGTATGGCTAAGGAATCAATGAAAGCCCGTGAGAGAAAAAGGGAAAGAACTGTAGCGAAATTCGCTGAAAAACGTAAAGCTTTGAAAGAGGCTGGAGATTATGAAGCATTACATAGGTTACCTAAAAATGCATCTCCAGTACGTTTGCATAATAGATGTAAGTTGACCGGAAGACCAAAAGGTTACATGAGAACATTTGGGATTTCAAGAGTAATGTTCAGAGAGATGGCTAACGCCGGTTTAATACCAGGAGTTAAGAAAGCTAGCTGGTAAGAAAAGAAAATTATTAATGGATTCAGGTTTAGCATAAAAACTGAAAACCGTCTCCTAATTATTTATATATGGTAACAGATACTATTGCAGATTACCTAACGAGAGTTAGAAACGCAAGTAGAGCGGGACATAGGGTTGTTGAAATCCCTACGTCAAATCTAAAAAAAGAGATAACTAAGATATTGTTCGATCAAGGATATATTTTAAGTTACAAGTTTGAAGAAGATAAGGTTCAAGGTTCTATAAAGATAGCTTTGAAGTATGACAAGCTTACAAAAGAACCCGTTATCAAGAAAATACAGCGTATAAGTAAACCTGGTCTTAGAAAATATGCTGGTAGCGTTGATTTGCCACGTGTTTTAAATGGTTTAGGTATTGCAATTGTTTCAACCTCTCACGGTGTAATGACAAGTAAGCAAGCAAAGGCAGAAAAAGTTGGTGGTGAAGTTTTGTGCTACGTTTATTAATTGATTAAAGATTTAGAAAATGTCTAGAATAGGTAATAATCCAGTCGCAATTCCTGAAGGAGTTACAGTTGAAGTCAACGACAATATCGTTTCTGTAAAAGGAAAGTTAGGTGAGTTGACTCAAGAGTTCTCAGGGGTATCGATTACAGTAGAAGATGGACAGGTTGTTGTTGCAAGACCATCGGATTCTAAAGAGCATAAAGCAAAGCATGGTTTATATAGGTCACTTATCACCAATATGGTTGATGGTGTTTCTAAAGGATGGACCAAAGAGTTGGAATTAGTTGGTGTAGGGTATAGAGCAAGTAATCAAGGTCAGAAACTTGATTTAGCTTTAGGTTTTTCACACAACATTGTTTTTGACTTGGCGCCAGAGGTGAAAGTTGAAACTGTTTCAGAAAAAGGTAAAAACCCTATAGTGAAGCTAACATCACATGACAAGCAATTAGTTGGTCATATAGCAGCGAAGATTAGATCTTTCCGTAAGCCAGAGCCATACAAAGGGAAAGGTATCAAGTTTGTAGGTGAAATATTAAGAAGAAAAGCTGGTAAGTCAGCTTAATAACAGGATATTATGGGATTATCAAAAACACAAAGAAAATTAAGAATCCGTCGTAGAATTCGAAAGGTTTCTTCTGGAAATGCAGCTAGACCTAGGTTATCTGTATTTAGAAGTAATAGCGAAATTTACGCACAAGTTATAGACGACGTTAAAGGAGTCACTTTAGTATCCGCTTCTTCTAGAGATAAGGATATTGCGAAAGCAAAAGGAAATAAAACCGAGATTGCTGCTTTGGTTGGTAAGACAATCGCTGAAAAATCAGTAAAGGCTGGCTTGCAAAAAGTAGCTTTTGATAGAGGGGGTAATTTGTATCATGGTAGAGTGAAATCTTTAGCTGAAGGTGCAAGAGAAGCAGGACTAAAATTCTAATATACTAGTATGTTCCAAAAATATAAAAACGTAGAGACTGTTAAACCAGGTGGTTTAGACTTAAAAGATAAATTAGTTGGTATTCAACGTGTAACTAAGGTAACAAAGGGTGGTAGAGCATTTGGTTTTTCTGCAATTGTTGTTGTAGGTGATGAGAACGGTGTTGTAGGTCACGGATTAGGTAAATCAAAAGAAGTTGCTACTGCAATTGCAAAAGCAATCGAAGATGGTAAAAAGAACTTAGTGCGTATTCCTTTGAACAAAGGTACTTTACCTCACGAGCAAAAAGGTAAGTTTGGTGGAGCTAGGGTTTATATTCAGCCTGCATCTCATGGTACCGGGGTAATTGCTGGTGGTGCTGTTAGGTCGGTATTAGAATCTGTAGGTGTACACGATGTATTATCTAAATCACAAGGTTCTTCAAACCCACATAACGTTGTTAAAGCAACTTTTGATGCTTTATTGCAACTTAGGGATGCGAAGACCATTGCGACACAAAGAGGTGTTTCTTTAGAAAAAGTATTTAAAGGCTAAGATGGAAATTATGGCAAAGATTAAAGTTACACAGGTAAAAAGCGCAATTAAGAAACCTCAAAATCAAAAAAGAACTTTAGAGGCTCTTGGTTTAAAGAGAATTGGGCAGGTTGTTGAGCATGATGATACACCTAACATTCTTGGAATGATAAATAAAGTTAAACATTTAGTTTCCGCTGAGGAAGCTTAAATTTAAGATAAAATGGGTTTACATAGTCTACAGCCTGCAGAAGGTTCAGTAAATAGAGACGGAAAGCGCCTAGGCAGAGGTCAAGGTTCTGGAAAAGGAGGTACAGCTGCAAGAGGTCATAAAGGAGCAAAATCAAGATCTGGTTATTCTAAGAAGATTGGTTTTGAAGGCGGTCAAATGCCTTTGCAACGTCGTGTACCTAAGTTTGGTTTTACGAACATTAACCGTATAGATTATCAAGGTGTCAATTTAGAAAAATTGCAAGAGCTTGTTGATAATAAGGTTATAGCTAATGAAGTTTCTCTAGAAGTTTTAATAGAGAATGGTTTAGTCGGAAAAAATGATTTGGTAAAGATTTTAGGTAATGGTGAACTAAAGGCACCACTTAAAATTTCAGTACATAAATTTACGGCATCTGCAAAAGCAGCTATTGAGGCAGTGGGTGGTGAAGCAATAAGTTTGTAAGCATAAACGAGAGCATGAAGAATTTTATTGATACAATATCCAATATTTGGAAGATAGAAGAATTAAGAAATAGAATTCTTATTACGTTGGGTCTTTTGTTGATTTATCGTTTTGGTTGTCAAATTGTACTTCCGGGTATTGATTCGACTCAATTAGGAGGATTGACCGACAGTACTGATCAAGGTATTTTTGGTCTTTTAAATGCATTTACAGGGGGAGCTTTTGCTAATGCTTCTGTTTTTGCATTGGGCATCATGCCCTATATCTCTGCATCTATCGTGGTCCAGTTGATGGGTATTGCAATTCCTTATCTTCAAAAATTACAAAAAGAAGGAGAGAGTGGTCGTAAAACGATCAATCAAATTACGAGATGGTTGACCATTGGTATTTGTATTGTTCAGGCTCCTGCATACTTATATGGCTTAGAAGCATTTGGTGTTAGAGATAGTGCTTTTATACTAGGCAAAGGATTAGATTTTATGGTTCCTGCAGTTATTATTTTGGTGACAGGTACCGTATTTGCAATGTGGTTAGGAGAAAAAATTACTGATAAAGGAATTGGTAACGGTATCTCTTTATTGATTATGATCGGTATTATAGCTACAATGCCACAATCTTTTGTTCAAGAATTCATTTCTAGAACTACTAATAATAATGGTGGACTAATGTTCATTTTGGTAGAAGTTATTGTCTGGTTCCTTGTTATTTTGGCTTGTATACTTTTAGTAATGGCTACAAGGCAAATACCGGTACAATATGCAAGGCGAACTGCATCGGGAGGTTATGAAAAGAATATCATGGGGTCTAGACAGTATATTCCTTTAAAGTTAAACGCCTCTGGTGTAATGCCAATAATATTCGCACAGGCTATAATGTTCGTGCCAGGTATGATAGGTGGGGCTTTTGATGATACTTCATTTGGGCAATGGATGCAGGTACAGTTTAGTGATATTTTCGGATGGGCTTATAATTTACTTTTTGCAATATTGATTATAATATTTACCTATTTCTACACCGCAATTACAGTTCCTACTAATAAGATGGCAGATGACCTTAAAAGAAGTGGTGGTTTTATTCCTGGAATACGTCCTGGGAAAGAAACTGGAGATTATTTAGATAAGATTATGTCTTTAATAACGTTACCTGGATCTATTTTCTTAGCTTTGCTGGCTATTTTACCAGCGGTAGTGGTGAAATTAATGGATGTTCAAGCTGGATGGGCGTTGTTTTATGGTGGCACCTCTCTGTTAATTATGGTTGGGGTGGCTATTGACACTGTGCAGCAGGTAAATTCATATTTATTGAACAGACATTATGATGGTTTAATGAAAACCGGTAAAAATAGAAAAGTAGCATAATTTATGGCTAAGCAGGCAGCAATAGAACAAGATGGGTCTATAATTGAAGCATTATCTAACGCAATGTTTCGTGTAGAGTTGGAGAATGGACATGTGGTAACAGCGCATATATCAGGTAAGATGCGTATGCACTATATAAAACTATTACCTGGAGATAAGGTTAAATTGGAGATGAGTCCGTATGACCTTACTAAAGCAAGAATTACATATAGATACTAAGATACAAGATGAAAGTAAGAGCATCAGTTAAGAAGAGAAGTGCTGACTGCAAAATTGTTCGCAGAAAAGGCAGATTGTACGTAATCAACAAAAAGAATCCTAGATTTAAACAAAGACAAGGGTAATTATGGCAAGAATCGCAGGTATAGATATACCAAAACAAAAGAGAGGTGTTATCGCCTTAACCTACATTTTTGGAATTGGAAAAAGTAGGTCACAAGAGATATTGAGTAAAGCCCAAGTTAGCGAAGACACTAAGGTTTCTGATTGGAATGATGATGAGATTGGTCGTATAAGGGGGGCTGTTTCTGAATTTACAATTGAAGGTGAATTACGTTCAGAGACACAGTTGAACATTAAGCGTTTAATGGATATTGGCTGTTATAGAGGTATACGTCATAGATCAGGGTTGCCTTTAAGGGGTCAGCGTACTAAGAACAACTCTAGAACTAGAAAAGGAAAGCGTAAAACAGTTGCTAACAAGAAGAAAGCGACTAAATAATAATTAGGTATGGCAAAGGCAAGTACTAAAGTTACCAAGAAACGTAAAGTTATAGTTGATTCTGTTGGTGAGGCACACATAAGTGCATCATTCAACAATATCATTATTTCTTTGACAAATAAAAAAGGAGATGTTATTTCTTGGTCATCTGCAGGTAAATTAGGTTTTAGAGGGTCTAAGAAAAATACACCATATGCTGCTCAAGTAGCTGCTGAAGATTGTTCTAAAGTAGCTCATGAAGCAGGTTTAAGAAAAGTTAAGGTTTATGTAAAGGGACCGGGTAACGGAAGAGAATCTGCAATAAGATCTTTACATAATGCTGGTATAGAAGTAACTGATATTATCGATGTTACTCCAATGCCTCATAACGGATGTAGACCACCTAAAAGAAGAAGAGTTTAATTAATTACTAATATATTTCATCGAAAGTGCAGTTACGATTATCGAAGGATAAGCCTTAATTCATAATCTCACTTTCAAATTTATAGAAAATGGCAAGATATACAGGACCAAAATCAAAGATAGCTCGTAAATTCGGCGAAGCAATATTCGGAGACGATAAGTCATTCGAGAAGAAAAATTATCCTCCAGGACAACACGGTAACAATAGAAGAAGAGGTAAAAAATCTGAGTACTCTGTTCAGTTGATGGAGAAACAAAAAGCTAAATATACTTACGGTATTTTAGAAAAACAATTCAGAAATTTATTTCAGACTGCTAAGAGAAAAGAAGGCGTTGCTGGTGAAATCTTACTTCAATTATGTGAATCTCGTTTAGATAACGTTGTTTTTAGAATGGGAATTTCCCCTACTAGAAGCGGTGCTAGGCAATTAGTATCTCATAGACACATTACAGTAAATGGTGAATTGGTGAACATACCTTCTTATTCATTAAAACCAGGAGATGTTGTTGGTGTCAGAGAGAAATCAAAATCATTACAAAGCATACAAGATTCATTAGCTGCTAGTAGCGCAGTTTATGAATGGATTTCTTGGAATAGTGAAAAGAAGGAAGGAACATATGTTTCTATTCCTGAAAGAATGCAGATTCCAGAAAATATAAAAGAACAATTAATTGTGGAGTTATACTCTAAATAAACAACAACGATCCAATTATGGCATTATTTAATTTTCAGAAACCCGATAAAGTAATAATGATCGATTCCTCTGATTTCGAAGGGAAATTTGAATTTCGCCCTTTGGAACCTGGTTATGGATTAACTGTTGGGAATGCATTAAGACGAGTGTTGCTATCTTCTTTGGAAGGTCATGCAATTACTTCTGTTAGGATAGATAAAGTAGAACATGAGTTCTCTATGATTCCTGGCGTTGTTGAAGATGTGACAGAGATTATATTGAATTTGAAACAAGTGCGTTTCAAGAAACAAATAGAAGATTCTGAAGCTGAAGTTGTTTCAATTTCTGTAAGTGATAAGAATCAATTGACTGCTGGCGATTTTCAAAAATATATTTCTGGCTATCAAGTATTGAACCCTGATTTAGTAATTTGTAATATGGATGCTAAAGTGAGCATCAATATGGAAATTACTATTGAAAAAGGTAGAGGCTATGTTCCTGCGGAGGAAAATAAAAAGTCTGGTACACCATTAGGTACAATAGCTGTCGATTCTATTTTTACACCTATTAAGAATGTAAAGTATAGTATCGAGAATTTTCGTGTAGAGCAAAAAACTGATTACGAAAAATTGGTTTTTGAGATATCTTCAGATGGTTCAATTCATCCTAAAGATGCTTTAACCGAAGCTGCAAAGGTTCTTATTCATCACTTCATGCTATTCTCCGATGAACGTATTACTTTAGAAGCTGATGAGATTGCTCAAACAGAAACTTATGACGAGGAGTCTTTGCATATGAGACAATTATTAAAAACTAAATTAGTGGACATGGATCTTTCTGTTCGTGCACTTAACTGTTTAAAAGCAGCTGAAGTTGATACTTTAGGCGATTTAGTTTCTTTTAATAAGAACGACTTGATGAAGTTTAGAAACTTTGGCAAGAAATCTCTAACAGAGCTTGAGGAACTTGTTATTAATAAAGGTTTAAGTTTTGGTATGGATTTATCAAAATATAAATTAGATAAAGATTAAATAATCATATTTTGCTCCTCGTTCTTTCGAGTTTGGTAGCAAGATGATAAAATTAAAACATGAGACACGGTAAAAAAGTTAATCACTTAGGTAGAAAAACTGCTCACAGAAAAGCGATGTTAGCTAATATGGCTTGTTCTTTAATCGAGTATAAAAGAATTAATACTACAGTTGCTAAAGCAAAAGCTTTAAAACAGTTTGTTGAGCCTTTGATTACTAAATCAAAAGCAGAAAACAACGTGAGTGCTGAAAAGGGTACGCATAATAGACGTATTGTTTTTAAGAATCTTCGTGATAAAAATGCGGTTACGGAATTATTCAGTGTTGTATCTGAAAAAGTTGCTGATAGACCAGGTGGTTATACTAGAATTATCAAATTAGGTAATCGTTTAGGTGATAACGCTGACATGGCAATGATAGAATTGGTTGATTTTAACGAATTATACAACGCTGGTAAGCCTAAGAAGAAATCTACAAGAAGAAGTAGAAGATCAGGGGGTACTGATGCCGAAACTGTTTCTACTTCCAGTAAAGAAACTAAAGTAGTCGAAGAAGCTAAGCAAGAAGCTGAAGCGCAAACTGAAACTGAAGCAAAGACAGATGATTCAAAGGAATAACATTGTCAGTAAATATTAATAATGAAAAAGGATAAGCTTTCTAGCTTATCCTTTTTTTATGTTTTTTTGTGAATGAATAAATTATATGTCTAAAATGAAATATCAAGCAAAGAGAAAAGCTATAATATTACTTGCAGATGGTACTATCTTTTATGGAAAATCTGTGGGAGATAAAGAAGGTACCGCTTTTGGAGAAGTATGTTTCAATACGGGTATGACGGGATATCAAGAGATATTTACAGATCCATCTTATTTCGGGCAAATAATGGTAACTACGAATGCTCATATTGGTAATTATGGTGTTAATAAAGATGAAATAGAATCTGAGTCTATTAAAATTTCAGGTTTGGTTTGTAGAAATTTTAGTTATGAATATTCAAGACCTTTGGCAGATGACAGTCTTCAAGGATTTTTAGGAGAGAATGGTCTTTTCGCTATCTCAGATGTTGATACTCGTGCATTGGTAAGTTATATCAGGGATAACGGTGCAATGAATGCTGTGATCTCCACTAAAGTTGATAATATAGATGATTTAAAGAAGCGTCTAAGTGAAGTTCCTAGTATGGAGGGGTTGGAATTAGCTTCTCAGGTTTCAACAAAGAAACCCTATTTTGTTGGAGATAAAAATGCGACGTTTAAAATAGCTGCTTTAGATATCGGTATTAAAAAGAATATTTTGCGAAACCTTGTTAAGCGTGGTGCATACGTAAAGGTCTTTCCATATAATAGTAGTTTTGAAGAAATGGAAACTTGGAATCCTGATGCATTCTTTATTTCTAATGGTCCTGGTGATCCAGAACCTTTAGTCGATGCTATAACTGCTGTTAAGAAAATGATAGAAACAGATAAACCTTTATTTGGGATTTGTTTAGGACATCAAGTATTGGCTTTGGCAAACGGAGTGTCAACCTATAAAATGCATAATGGACATAGAGGTATAAACCATCCAATATTAAACCTGATTACGGGTAAAGGTGAAATTACGTCTCAGAATCATGGTTTTGCTATAAATAGAAAAGAAACCGAAACTAACGTGAGTTTAGAGATTACCCACATGCATCTTAATGATAAAACTGTTGCCGGTATCAAAATGAAGAATAAAGATGTATTTTCTGTTCAATATCATCCAGAAGCAAGTCCTGGACCACATGATGCGGATTATCTGTTCGATGATTTTTTCAGATTAATTGAGAAAAGTTTAAAACTTAACGAAATAGTTTAAATAAACTTTATATAATTGGGAAATCTAGGACATAAACAAACCTAGTGATTTCACTGTTTCGTATCTTTACTTTTTCATTTATCAACCTATAAAAAAATATTAGATGAGTATTATATTGAATGTTCATGCAAGACAAGTTTTAGATTCTAGAGGAAATCCAACTGTTGAAGTAGACGTAGTTACTGAAAACGGTGTTATGGGTAGAGCTGCGGTCCCTTCTGGGGCTTCTACTGGTGAGCATGAAGCTGTTGAGTTACGTGACGGAGGTAGTTCTTTCATGGGCAAAGGAGTAAGTAAAGCTGTTGATAACGTAAACAGTATTATTGCTGAAGAAATATTGGGTATGAGTGTGTTCGATCAAAATCTTTTAGATCAAACTATGATTGATTTAGATGGTACGCCAAACAAATCTAAATTAGGTGCCAATGCAATTTTAGGTGTTTCTTTAGCTGCTGCTAAAGCTGCCGCCAACGAACTTGGACTTTCGCTTTTTAGATATGTAGGCGGTGTTAGTGCGAATACACTTCCTGTACCGATGATGAATATTATTAATGGAGGCTCTCACTCAGATGCGCCAATTGCGTTTCAAGAGTTTATGGTAATGCCTGTAAAAGCAAAGAACTTTTCTCATGCTATGCAGATGGGTACTGAAATTTTCCATAACCTTAAAAAAGTATTACATGATCGTGGTCTTAGTACTGCAGTAGGTGATGAGGGTGGTTTTGCACCTAACCTTGCGGGCGGAACTGAAGATGCTTTGGATACTATTGCAAAAGCAGTTGAACAAGCAGGTTATACTTTAGGCGATGATGTAATGATCGCTTTAGATTGTGCCGCGGCAGAATTCTTTGTTGATGGAAAATATGATTATACTAAATTTGAAGGTGAATCAGGTGTAATTAGAACTTCTGAAGAGCAAGCCCAATATTTAGCAGATTTAAGTGCAAAATATCCTATTATTTCTATTGAAGATGGAATGGATGAAAATGACTGGGATGGTTGGAAAGCTTTAACAGATAAAGTTGGCGATAAAGTGCAATTAGTTGGTGATGATTTATTCGTTACAAATGTTGAGCGTTTATCTACCGGTATTGAAAAAGGTATCGCGAATTCAATTTTAATTAAAGTTAACCAAATTGGTACTTTGACAGAAACGATTGCGGCGGTGAACATGGCTAAAAATGCAGGTTATACTTCTGTAATGTCTCACCGTTCTGGTGAAACTGAGGATAATACTATAGCAGATTTAGCAGTAGCATTGAATACTGGTCAAATAAAAACTGGTTCAGCTTCAAGATCTGATAGAATGGCTAAATACAATCAATTACTTCGAATAGAAGAAGAATTGGGAAGTACAGCTTACTATCCACAAGAAAAAGCTTTTAAATTAGGTTAATTTCTATGTAAAATATATAATTAAGCCTTTCTCATGAGAAGGGCTTTTTTTTTGGCGTACTTCAAAACTTTAACTATCTTTTAAGAATAAACCAATAATAAGACCTTTTTGTTAGCGTATGAATAATTTACTTTTTGTTTCAGCAGAAAATGATGCCATTCTAGATTGTAAAGCAGGTGGAATGGGGGATGTTGTTAGAGATGTACCTAGGGAAATATCGAAACGAGGAGATAAAGTTCACGTGGTTGTGCCTTCTTATTCTAGATTACATAAAAAAGGGATTTTTAAAACTAAATTTGAATTTAGTCTTAGAGGTATGCCGTATACGGCCGAATTATATGAGGTAATTCCTAAAAGGGTAGATAAGAATATAACTCATTATGTTATTCATCATCCTGAAATTGTAGAGGGTGGTATTGCTCATATTTATCATGATGATCCAACGGAACCATTCTTTAATGATTTTATAAAGTTTGTTATATTTTGTACGGCTACGGCAGAAGCAATTAAGATTGGCGTTTTTGGCGAATTAGATATTGTACATATGCATGATTGGCATTCTGCAGCGCTTTTGTTTATAAAGACATATCATCCAAATTATAAAGAATTAAAAAAGATGAGATATGTGTATACCATTCATAATTTGGCAATTCAAGGTATTCGTCCTTTTTATAATAATTATGCATCGGTAAATAATTGGTTTCCAGAAGTACATTTAGATCATACTGCTTTGATGGATTCTCGCTATCAAGATTGTATAAATCTAATGGCGGTAGGTATTCGTCTTGCTGATGCAGTACACACAGTATCACCTTCATATAAAGAAGATGTTTTATTACCAAGTAGAAGACCAGAATTTATTGGCGGTGAAAGTTTAGAAGACGATTTGTTGAAAGCAGACCATGAAGGTCGTCTTTTTGGGATTTTAAATGCTAGTAATTATGATAATATTAGAGTAGCTGAAAAAGGTTTGCTATATAGAAATACTATAAAAGCTCTTTTTAGATGGCTTCAAGAAAATTCCAAGAAATATAAAGCTGATTTTTTAGCTCATACAGGCGAGAAGATTATGCAATATGTAGGCAATAGACCAAAATTTATAGTATCTAGCGTTGCTAGGTTGACAGAGCAAAAGTTTTATTTTTTAAAGCGTTCTCCAGAGGCTTTTGAGAAAATATTGGCAAGGTTAGATGAGGTTGATGGAATATTTATGCTATTGGGTACAGGAGATCCGGATTATGAGGAATTTTTTCGTCATATGAGTTACCATAACAAGAACTTTATATTTACTAATGGACAGTCGGAAGATTTAATTGATTCTATGTATTTAGAAACAGATTTGTATTTTATGCCCAGTTTATTTGAACCTTGCGGAATTAGTCAAATGTTGGCTATGAGAAATGGGAACCCATGTATAGTTCATCATACTGGTGGATTAAAAGATACCGTTGAACATTTAAAAACAGGATTTGCCTTTAGCGGAAATACCTATGATGAACAAATTAGCAATATGGTGAAGAGCTTTGATGAAGCGTTGACCATTTGGGAACACGATAAAGACACTTGGAAAAAAATAAAGGCGAATGCAAAAAAAGCACGTTTTACTTGGGAAAAATCTTTGGATGAATACTACAAGTCGCTATATCTGTTGTAAGTAATGCAATTCATAGTACATATTGTTAATTTTACCCCAAACAGAATTTTCAAATTGTTAAAACAATACTGTTTTGTTAACTTTACAAGGAGTATTTAAAATGTAAAAATTAAAAATGTCAGACAAAGCTATTTTAGAATATAATGGTGAAAAATATGAGTTTCCGGTAATAAAGGGAACCGAAGATGAAATTGCAATAGATATTAAATCTTTGCGTTCAGCAACCAAAGGAATTATAACAATTGATCCAGGTTTTAAAAACACAGGTTCTTGTGAAAGTGCAATTACTTTTTTGGATGGCGAGAAAGGAATATTACGCTACAGAGGGTATTCAATTGAAGAATTAGCTGAAAAGGCAGATTTCTTAGAGGTAGCTTATGCATTGATATTCGGTAATTTACCGAATAAGGAACAATTAGCAAAATTCCATAAGGATATAAAGGATGAATCTCATGTAGATGAGGAGATGAAAAAGATTTTGGACGGATTTCCGAAATCTGCACACCCAATGGGCGTGTTGTCTTCCTTAACTAGCGCGTTGATTGCATTTAACCCTTCTACGGTTGATGTAAGTTCTGATGAAGATATGTATCATGCGATAGTGCGTATTCTTGCGAAATTTCCGGTACTTGTGGCTTGGACGCTACGTAAAAAGAAAGGTCTTCCGTTAGATTATGGAGATGATAGTTTAGGATATGTAGAGAACATTCATAAAATGATGTTCAAGCGTCCTAATCAAGATTATAAAAAGAATAAGGTCGTAATAGATGCTTTAGATAAGTTATTGATATTACATGCTGATCATGAACAGAATTGTTCTACAAGTACTGTTCGTATTGTAGGTTCTTCTCACGCTGGTTTATTTGCATCTTTGTCTGCCGGTATTTCTGCGCTTTGGGGACCACTTCATGGTGGCGCCAACCAAGCGGTGCTAGAAATGCTTGAAGCTATCGAAGCTGATGGTGGCGATACTAAAAAGTACATGGCTAAAGCTAAAGATAAGTCAGACCCTTTTAGATTAATGGGCTTCGGTCATAGAGTATATAAGAACTTTGATCCTCGAGCCAAGATTATTAAAGTAGCTGCAGATGAAGTATTGGCAGATTTAGGTATAGATGATCCTATTTTGGATATTGCGAAAGGTTTGGAGAAAGTAGCACTTGAAGACCCATATTTTGTTGATAGAAAATTGTACCCTAATGTAGATTTTTACTCTGGTATTATTTATAGAGCTTTAGGTATACCAACAGAAATGTTTACGGTAATGTTTGCATTGGGTAGATTGCCAGGTTGGATTGCACAATGGAGAGAAATGAGATTGAACGGTGAGCCGATTGGTAGACCAAGACAAGTATATGTTGGTGAAAATATAAGATCTTTTGTCGAACTTGATAAGAGGTAGATTGCTACCGTTAATAAAAAAACAAAAAGCTCTTTTAATTTTTAAAGGGGCTTTTTTTTATGCCATTTATTTAATTCTTTTTTAAATTAAAATGTATGTTACAGTTAAATATCAATGATGAAATTTCGCCGTTAAAAGCCGTTGTTCTGGGTATAGCCAAAAGTTCTGGACCAACGCCGTCTTTAGAAAAAGCATATGACCCAAAATCAGCAGAACATATTAAAGCTGGTACATATCCTGTGGAAACTGACATGATTGCTGAAATGGAGGCTTTTAGAAAAGTATTCGAAAATTACGGTGTAAAGGTTTTTAGACCGGAAGTTCTTGAAGATTGTAACCAGATTTTTACTAGGGATATCGCTTTTGTCATTGAAGATAAATTGATAAAGGCAAATATTTTACCAGATCGAGAGAAAGAAGTAGAAGCAATTTTACACGTTTTGGATAAGATTGATGATAATGATATTCTTGCGCCTCCAGAAGATGTTCATGTTGAAGGTGGTGATGTAATGCCATGGAATGATTATATTTTTGTAGGTACTTATACAGCATCAGATTATCCGAAATATATTACGGCAAGAACAAATAAGGCTGCAGTTGAATATTTAGCAAACCAATTTCCGAAAAAAACTATTAAATCTTTTGAACTACGAAAGTCGAATACTGTCGCTCATGACAATGCATTACATTTAGATTGCTGTTTTCAGCCTTTGGGTAAAGGTAAGGCTATCGTACATAAAAATGGGTTTTTAGTAGAAGAGGAGTATCAATGGTTGGTTGACTTCTTTGGAAAGGAGAACGTATTTGAGATTGATGCACAAGAAATGTATCAAATGTATAGTAATGTATTTTCCATTTCGCCAAATGTGGTAGTCTCTGAAAAAAACTTCACTCGTTTAAATAATTGGTTGCGAGAACAAGGTTTTACAGTTGAAGAAATTCCGTATGCTGAAATATCAAAACAAGAGGGGTTATTACGCTGTAGTACATTGCCATTAATTAGAGAATAATTTAAAAATCTACCAGAACAACATTTGAGATAATACCCTATTATGCAAATAACAAATACTATACTTATGATTCGTCCAGTATCATTTAGAATGAATGAACAGACTGCCGTCAATAACTACTTTATGGAAGATATTGATATGAAGAATCAAAAAATCAATCAAAAAGCTCAAGAGGAGTTTGATGATTTTGTATCTGTATTAAAGAATAAAGGAGTTGACGTTATTGTTGTTGAAGACACCAAAGAACCCGATACACCTGATAGCATTTTCCCAAATAATTGGATATCATTTCATGCAAACGGTACAGTTGTTGTATACCCAATGTTTGCTAAAAATAGAAGAAATGAACGTAGAGAGGATATTTTAGAAATATTAGAAGAAAATGGTTTTATAATTAAAGATGTTTTTGATTATACTTCAGCGGAAGAGGAAGAGCTGTTTCTTGAGGGTACTGGTAGTATTCTAATAGATCGGGTAAACAAGAAAGCATATTGTGCATTATCGGAGCGTGCTGATGAAGATTTGTTCATTGAATTTTGTGAAGATTTCGATTATTTTCCTGTGATTTTTACAGCGAACCAATCTGTAGACGGAAAAAGATTGCCTATATATCACACCAATGTAATGATGGCATTGGCAGAAAGTTTTGCGGTCGTTTGTTTCGATTCTATAGATGATAAGAAAGAGAAAAGAAATGTCTTGGACCACCTCAAAAAAGACGGTAAAGAAATAATAAAAATTACTGAACAACAAATGTATCATTTTGCGGGTAATATGCTTCAGGTTTTGGGGAGTGATGATAAAAAATATATGGTAATGAGTTCCTCTGCATATCGTAGTTTGACTCCAGAGCAGATTATTCAAATAGAGAAGCATTGTGCTATTTTACACAGCTCTTTACATACTATTGAAACATGTGGCGGCGGTAGTGCTCGTTGTATGATGGCCGAAGTTTTTCTTCCAAAGAATTAATAATGATGATTATCCTGTTATGATTATTAATTTTAATGGGGTAACAATTATATAATGTATTCCTTATCTTCAAAGAGATTAGAAGTTAGGAGGAATATTATGAAGCTAAAACTAATTTATATTTTTGTGACATTATCAGTATTGGGGTTGTTATTTGCATTGGCCAATACACTAAAAATTTCAGATTATGAAGTGACGGGTAATAAGTCGGTAAAAGTTCAGGATACTAATGAAGACTACACTAAAATTATGGATGTTCTCACACATCAACGTTGTGTGAATTGCCATCCTAGCGATCATATTCCTAAACAGGGCGATGAAAGTCATCCTCATTATTTTGATGTGGCTAGGGGCGAAGATGATCACGGTTTTGAGGCTACCAGCTGCAACACTTGCCATCAATCTGAAAATAATTTGAATTCAGGGGTTCCCGGTGCACCACATTGGGCATTGGCACCGGCTTCAATGGCATGGGAGGGACTGACTAGGGCAGAAATTGCAGAGCGTTTATTGGATAAAAGTACGAACGGAAATAGAAGTCATGAAGAACTGGTAAAACATATGACGGAAGATGACCTTGTACTTTGGGCTTGGGAGCCTGGTGTAGATGCGGCTGGAGAACAACGGGCTTTGCCACCGGTTTCAAAAGATGACTTTAAAATAGCAATAGAAAATTGGTTTGCTAACGGAGCGGTGGTTCCATCTAAATAATAAAGCTTTATGAAAATTTCCTTTACTGTAAACGGTGAATCAATGACCGTTGATATAGCGGACGAAAATACGCCATTACTTTGGGTCATCAGAGATACGTTAAATTTAAAAGGGACTAAATTTGGCTGTGGAAAAGCCGCATGTGGGGCGTGTACCTTACATGTAGACGATGAAGCTGTTCGGTCATGTTCTTATGCCGTAAAGTTTGCAGAAGGTAAAAATATAACGACTATTGAGGGTTTGGGAGAAAGAGAGAATCCGCATCCTGTTCAACAAGCTTGGATAGAGGAAATAGTACCACAATGCGGCTATTGCCAACCAGGTTTTATGATGGCAACCGCTGCACTTTTAAATAAAGTACCTACGCCAACCGATGAGGATATCGACAAGAACATTATTAATGTATGTCGTTGTGGTACGTACTACAGAATGCGAAAAGCGATACATAAGGCGGCGGAGTTACATGCGCATAGGGTTATGAACGAATCTAAAGAGTTGTAATTGATGGTTGATAAAGATAAAGGTTCAAAAAAAGTTTCTAGGCGTAAATTTTTAGTTAGGGGTGGTTTGGGTACCATTGGTATTGTAGCTATTGGGGCATATATTTTTAGAAACCCGATACGTCGCCAGATTTTAGGTATGGTAAATTCAATAGAAGCACCATATACCGATAATACAGACAAACCTATGGTTTGGTTCGAGGTGACTACAGATAACGATATCATATTATATTCTCCGAAAATGGAAATGGGTCAAGGAACATTTACGGGAATTGCCCAAATGGCTGCGGATGAACTATCTGTTTCTGTGAGCCAGATTAAAGTGGTGCATGCCGCTTCATCTACAGGAAATGTGGATAGTTTTGCTACAGGTGGTAGTACTTCAATATCAGGATTATGGAATCCATTAAGAGAACTCGCAGCAATGCTTAGAGTTATGCTTTTAAAAGAAGCTGCCGTTAAAATGAATGTTGGTGTTGATGAATTAACGGTTGAAGACGGAGTAATATCCGGTATCAAAAAAACATTGACTTATGCACAAGCAGCTGAGGGAGTTGAAAACTGGGAAGTACCATATGTTCCTGCTTTAAAGAATAAAAAAGATTATAAATATATAGGTCAACCGATACCTAGAGTAGATTTAGATGCCAAGGTATATGGTGATCCAATATTTGGAATGGATGCAGATATGCCAGACATGCTTTATGGCTCTGTGGTCAGACCTAGTAAAATAGGATCAACTTTTGTTAGTGCAGATATAACTGTGGCAGAAAATATGGCTGGAGTGGTAAAAATAATTGTCGAAGATGATTTTGTAGGTGTGGTAGCAAATTCTATGATAGAAGCGGAGCATGCTAAAGATGCCATTACCGTTACCTGGGAAAGTCATGAAAATTTAGATACGGCTACTATAACTAAAATGATGACAGTCGGTAATGGTAATTCTACTACGATACAGAAAAATGGGGGTGCTTTTAATGAGGACGATGATTTTGAAACCTTAGAATTTAGAAGTCCTATTGGTGCACATGCGCAAATTGAACCTAATGGTGTTGTAGCTTCCGTAGAAGGGGATAGTGTCACTATTAAAATTTCAACGCAAGTTGTAGGTATTACAAGAAAAGAGGTGGCCAAACGTTTAGATTTGAATATCGAAAAAGTGAACATTGTGCCTACTTATTTAGGTGGTGGTTTTGGAAGAAGACTACATACACCATATGCCGTACAAGCAGCAGTAATGTCTAAAGCAGTGGGTAAACCGGTAAAATATTTTTTTAGTAGAAAAGAAGAATTTCAGCATGATATGTTTCGCCCACCGACACATCATATTATTAAAGGTAAATTAAATAATGACGGATATTTAAATACGCTGGAGCATGAATTTGTAAGTGGTGATGTTGCCACCGATTCGGCATTATTATCTAATGCCTTAACGAACTTTTTAGGTGCCGATGTGGGCGCTATTCGTGGAGGATTTATTCAGTACACGGCAATTCCAAATTTTAGAGCTGTATACTGGCATGTAATTTTACCTTTTGCTACTAGTTGGTGGCGTAGTTTAGGTTTGTTGGCAAATACCTTTGCTATGGAAAGTTTTATTGATGAAATGGCCATTAAGGCAATGAAGAACTCCGTAGAATTTAGACTGCGCCAAATAGGAGAGGAGCCCATAGACATACGATTAAAAAATGTAATTAAGGCAGCAGCTGAAAAAGCAAATTATACTGAAGAAATTGTTGATGGTCGCGCTATGGGCTTTGCTGCTTCTATAGATGCGAATACACCGTGTGCGCAGGTAGCTGAGGTCTCTATTGTTGATAATGAAATTAAGGTACATAAAGTAACCGTTGCCTTGGATCCAGGTTTGGCCGTAAATCCGGATCAGATCCGTGCACAATGCGAGGGTTGCGTAATCATGGGAATGAGTGCTGTACTTTACGAACAAATGTTTGTGGATGATGGTGAATTAACACCAACTATATACGGACCGTATCAAATGGCATTAATGAAGAACGCCCCTAAAGAAATTGATGTGTTATTGTTACAAGGAAAAGATACTCCAGGTGCAGTAGGTGAACCTCCATTAGGACCTATTGGTGCTGCGATAGCAAATGCCGTTAGAAGATTGACCGGCGAACGATTGACTCAGTTGCCGCTTAAACTGTCTGCAAGGTCCTAAATTTAATAGGAGATACCGTCTCGCTTCCATCTTTTGTGAGTCCACAAATATAACTCAGGATACTTTTCTATAACCTCCTCTAATTTATGGGCATACAGATCAATAATATTCTGTTCATTTAAGGTGGCCGCTTGGTTAACGATATTCTCGAAGAAAAGTTCATAAGTCCCTCGTTTAATTTTCTTTAGATAAGGAAGAAATATTGCTGAATCTGTTTTTTTGGCAATTTTGGCGGCACCGGTAAAAAATGAAGTTTGCCGATCAAAAAATACTGTTTGCTGTTTACCTGATTTTCCTAATGGACTTTGGTCGCCAATGACGCAGTTCATAGATACAATATTATTGTTTTTAAGATGAAGTAATTGACGATAGCCTTCATTGCTTGGTATACAATGAACATTAAAGCGTTCCCGCATTAAAATGAATAAATCGTTAAAATATGTATTTGATAATGGCTTGTAAAGGGTGTTACAATTTACATCTAAAAAAAGAGGTACTATACTTAGCCATTCCCAATTGCCTTGGTGAGCGGTATAGAGTAGAACATTCTCATGATTTTCTAGATGATTCGTTAACTGGGATAAGTTGTTAATTTTAAACCTGTGTTCAATTTCACTTGGTTTAATGGTCAATAATTTAATTGCTTCAAAAAACATATCACAAAAATGTTTGTAAAAATTTTTTGCGATGGTATTGATTTCTTTTTCTGTCTTATTAGGGAAAGCTACATGTAAGTTTTTGCGAACTACTTTTGTTCGGTAGCCAAGTATATAGTAAGTTAAAAAGTAGGTGATGTCCGATATGATATATAGCACCCAAAAAGGTAGAATTGACAATACATAGAAAGGGAGGAAACGTAAATACTTCATCATCAAATTTTTAGAAATCGGGATTGATGTTGCCTAAAAGTTAGCACAATATTAGTCGTGAAAATGAAATGAAGATTACTCTAAAAAATAAAAAAATAACTCTTTACCTAAGCGAACTTATTTATGATTGGTTTTAGCAATATTCTTGATTATACTGCCAAAAATGAAGTAGAGGTGACAAAATATTACCAATACGACGATAATTTTGAATTCATTACGAGAACGTTCCATATCCAGTTTTTTAATCCTCTTAGCTCTGCGTACTTATAAAGCATTTTTTTGTAGGTAAGTGTAAGTACATGGAATCCTGTAATATCAAAGTAGTCGTTAGTATTTTCGTTTTCTAAGGCTCAAGTTAAAAAAGAAATGACATCACATATGACAATGGGTTGGGTTTTGGTCAGTACCCATTTAGGTGTTATCATCATGGGCAGCTTTTCACATAGATCACGAATGATTTCAAAAGAAGAACTTTAAGAACCAACAATGATTCCCTTAGGTTTCATTTCAATATTACAGGTGTCTTGTTGTTATCTAATATTAACAGATTCCTGATTTCTACACTTGTATCTGCCATAGTAAATTTAGGAGAGCCAATTCCGTTCATTGTCCACCGTTTTTTCAAAGTAAATGGTTTACCCACTTCGGTATCAATTTTTTAAGAAACCTCTTTGTTATTATACGATACGTTTACGAGCATGGTAAATTTGTTGCGCAGTTTTCATTAAAGTTAACGAAATGCCGAATGAATGCCGCATCTGTTCACCTTAAAGCGTAAAAATGATTAATTTTGCAGGCTTAATTAAACGTTTTGGTGAATATTCAAGAGGTACTATCAAATAAAGTAAAAGAAGCGGTAAAATCTATTTTCGAGAAAGAATTACCCACTGTAGAATTTCAACCTACCCGTAAAGATTTTGAGGGAGATATCACTATTGTGGTTTTCCCGATGTTGCGTGTTGTAAAGGGGAATCCTGTTCAAATTGGAGACCAAGTTGGTACATATTTAAAGGAGCATGTAGATGCTGTTGCTGGCTTTAATGTGATTAAAGGATTTTTGAATATCGTTATTAATGATGGTTTCTATCTAGATTTTTTTAATTCGATTACGACAATTAAAAATTATGGTTACGTAAAGGAATCTGATGATGCGGTTATAGTAGAATATTCATCACCTAACACTAATAAGCCATTGCACCTTGGGCATATTCGTAACAATTTATTAGGATATTCCGTTGCGGAAATACTAAAAGCCTCAGGTAAAAAAGTATATAAAACTCAAATTATCAATGACCGGGGTATCCATATTTGTAAAAGTATGGTGGCTTGGCAGAAATTCGGAAACGGAGAAACGCCAGAATCTACAGGGTTAAAAGGAGATAAGCTTGTTGGTAATTATTATGTGGCTTTTGATAAAGCATATAAAGAACAAATAGCGGAATTGGTAGCTGAGGGTACTGAGCAAAAAGTTGCTGAAAAAGAAGCGCCGATTTTATTGAAAGCACAAGAAATGCTCTTAAAATGGGAAGCAGGAGAACCAGAAACAGTTGCACTTTGGAAAACCATGAACAGTTGGGTGTACAAAGGTTTCGAGGTTACCTATAAGAATTTAGGCGTTGATTTTGACACCCTTTATTATGAAAGTGATACTTACCTTCTAGGAAAAGATGTTGTTGCAGAGGGATTGGAAAAAGGAGTATTCTTTAAAAAGGAAGACGGTAGTGTTTGGATCGATTTGACCGAAGACGGATTGGACGAGAAAATTGTGCTTCGTTCAGATGGTACTGCGGTGTACATGACCCAAGATATTGGTACTGCAATTCAACGCGTAAAAGACCACCCAGATGTTAACGGTATGGTGTACACAGTTGGTAACGAACAAGATTATCATTTTAAAGTATTGTTCTTGATTCTACAGAAACTTGGTTTTTCTTGGTCTAATAAATTACACCATCTTAGTTATGGAATGGTAGATTTACCTAGCGGAAAAATGAAGAGTAGAGAAGGTACTGTAGTTGATGCTGATGATTTAATGGTTGATATGATACAAACTGCAGCCAATATATCTAAAGAATTAGGAAAGCTAGAGGAGTACAATGATGATGAAAAGCAGTCACTCTACAAAATGATTGGTTTAGGTGCTTTAAAATATTATATTTTAAAAGTTGATCCAAAAAAACGAATTTTATTCGATCCAGAAGAATCGGTAGATTTTCAGGGAAACACAGGTCCGTTCATTCAGTATACGTATGCGCGTATTCAGTCTATTCTAAGAAAGGCTGAAAGTATGGGTATAGATACTACAAACAATGCCAGGATTACGGAACTTCACGGAAAGGAAAAGGAGCTAATTAAACAACTGCAGTTATTCCCGGATACAATTCAATTGGCTGCAGATAATTTTAGCCCAGCTTTGATTGCTAATTATACTTACGATTTGGTAAAGGAATTTAATTCTTTCTATCAACAAGTTTCTATTTTAGGTGAAGTAGATAATCAGAAGAAAGTGTTGCGTGTGCAGTTATCTAAAAAGGTGGCCGAGGTAATACAAGATGCATTAAGGTTATTGGGTGTTGATGTACCTGAACGGATGTAATTTTAAAAATTGATACGTATGCTGGCATTGGGTGTAATACCTAATGACAAGCGTTCTATAGTTTCAATGGTATTATCTTCTTGCAGTCTGTAATAGGTGTTCAGCGTATTTCGCCTATTGGTAATATTTAAAACTGACGCCCCAAGTATTGCGTTCACATTATTGCTTATTTTTAAGTTGTAATTTGCAGATGCATCAGCCCTTAAGTATTCAGGTAATCTACTGCTGTTAGGGTCTTGGTAGTTTATTTTTGTAGGAAAAACAGTTTCGTCTATAGAGTCATTTTTGTCTGGTTGAGTATAAGGTTTCCCTGATTTGTAATTGATTCCCATACCTAATTTTAAATTACCAATCGTGTAGTTTCCTGCTAAAGTGACTGAATGACGAACATCTAAATTGTTCGGAAAAGAAGCCGGTACTAAAACATCAAACGTATAGTCGTTTTTATTGAAGGTGTAACTCATCCAAGCGCTATAGTCGTTATTCTTTATATTGATTAAAAATTCCGCTCCTTTAACTGCATAGGAGCCTATCTCACCATCAAATTGATTTTGATTTTGGAAACCTTGGGTGTACACGTTTACCCCGTTTACTTCTTTATAAAATGAATCTACACCAAAATATAATTTTTTGGTGTCATAGTTGAAACCAAGAGAAACTTGTTTACTTTTTGTTATAGGTAGAGTCTCACCATCAGAAAGTATCCAACGTCTTTTTTCAATTCCTAGAAAATTTTGTTCTAAATCTATAATCTGATTGGTTACCTGACTTTTATATTCGCCCAATATTTCGGTCTTAAAATGTGGTAATAGCTCATAACTAATGTTGATGCGAGGTTCAAAAATATATTCTTTGAATGTGTCAAGGTTTTCTATGTAGTTTAAGCGACCACCAATAAAGCCTTTTAATTTCTCGTTTTCCGAACTATAAATAACCTCGCTGAACAAACCTTGCTTACGAATTACACCTTTAATATTGCTCTTAAAAGGTGGCTGGTTGAGATTGGTGGTGTTTTCAATACCCGTTTCGGTAAATTTATAGCCGTTCATCCAGTCTAAGTTCTTTCGTAATTTGTAATTGGCAGTGAATTTTATATTCGATTCCTTTACCAAATTGTTTTGTTCTAACTGCTGTGCTTTATTATTGGAGATAGATAAAGCATCCAAATCATATTGGGTATAATAAAAACTTAATTGAGAACTAAGGTCATCGGTCCATTCGCTTTGTAATTCACTACCAATAGAAAAATTATCTTGATTCAGATTACTTCTGTTCGGTGCAAGTGTATCATTTGAAGTTTCGAAGTAATTTAAGTTATTACTCATGTTTACCATGCTCAAACTTGCTTGATGATACGGACTTATTTCATAAATATACTTGGCGGTAAAATCATAAAAATAGAATTCACTTTCGCTATTTACTTCGGTGTCCTGAAAAGCCTTTTCTGAGAACGTGGTGTAGGTCGGGGTGTTTAAGAAATCAGTATATGACCTTCGGGCAGATATTTGTAATGCCATATTATCACTGATAGGTATTTCTCCAAAAACATCTCCGGAGATTAAATTGAGACCACCCCCGGCAGTAAACGTAATCGGTAATTCTTTCATGGCGTGCATATTTAAAGTACCACTTACGCCGCCACTGTACATCGTAGATGTACCATTTTTAATGATGGAAACTTCTTCTGTTACATACGGGTTAAAAGCTGATATTAAACCGAAAAAATGTCCGGTTTGGTACATTTTTATTCCATCCCATAAAATTAAATTCTGGTCGTTCGTGCCTCCTCTGATATTAATATCGGAAACGGTTTCATCAACACTTTTAATTCCTGGTAACGCTTGTAAGGTTTGTAATATATCGGGTTCGCTAGTGCCTGGTAAAATTCCAAATTCTGCGGGATTCATTGTAATACTGGCATCATTGAGTTTATTCAACCCTGTGGTTAAAAACTGTGTAACGATTACTTCATCTAATTTCTGATAGCTAAGCGCCATCGCCATGATCTTACATGTTGTAGTTTTCACAAGGTTTTCTGCTTCTATAAAAATAGGTTTGAAACCAAGGTGTTTTATGTGTACCAATGAATTTATGGGAACGTTTTCAAAACTGAAAAAGCCATTCAGATTGGTAACTCCAGATAAATTAGAACCGTAAATTTCAACCGTGGCACCAGGTATATTGTTTTCTTCAAAATTATCAAATACAAAACCACATATAGAAATGGTCTTTGTTTTGGTTAACGTATAATACCGATCGTTTAATTTATTGACGGTAATTCCTGTGGCATCGCGTAATTTGATAAGAATGTTTTCAAGAGAACTAGATTCGGGTTTTGCAATATAAATTGTGTTTATGTCAGTATCGGCAAAAGAAAATTTCACATCAAAAGAAGTCTCCAGTTTAGATATGAAATCGCGTAATGCTACACTATCTTTTGTTGTAGTTTGGGCATAATTAGCCCCACTGAAAATCAGTAAAAAAATTGAGATGATAAAAGTTTTAAGGTGTTTCTTCGGCATAGAACAACACTTTGTTCCCATCTAAGTTAAACTTAATTTGTAAAGGAACGCTTATGCTTTTCAGGGCAAGATCTAAATTTTCGTGGTTAAATGATCCTGTGTAAAGTTGAGATGTGTTAATATTCTTAGTACTTACCTCAATATTATATTGACGTTGTAACTCATCTAATACATAATGTAACGGTATGCTCTTAAAAGAACTCTCTTTAGATAACCATGAAGGTTTACCATGAACTATAGCTTTTGATAAGGTGCTATTTCCATTAATTTTTAATAATGAATTCCCTGCGGGTAATTTGGTTTCTTCACCATTGATGGTGATACTGACCAAGCCCTCATAGCAAGTGACCTTAAAATAATCTTTCCTGTTTTCTACATTAAATTGTGTTCCTAAAACAGTAACTAATCCTTCAGAAGTTTCTACAGTAAATTTTTTCCCTTTGGCTACCTTAAAATATGCTTCACCTTCTAGATTTACATTTCTATTGGTATTCCATTTTTTTTCGTTGAAAGCCAATTCAGATTCGGCGTTCAAGATAACTTCAGAGGTATCTGGTAAAGAGATGAATTTGTTCTCAGCGTATGCCGTAACGAAAGATTCGTCTAATGTGCTTAAATAGAAGAATGAACCAGTAAGCAATATAGCAACCACCGCAGCTACACGAAGAAATTTTTTAAAAGGCGATAGAATAAAAACTTTGGTTTCTTCTACTCTCTTATTTTGGTTAATGGCCTTCCATGCTTTATCAATATCAAATTTAGGAGAATCTAGCTGCGCGGCAGACTCTTTTATTTTCTGATATGTTTCAAAAGCTTCGGACTTTTTGAACTCCGCTAACTCTGCTTCGGTCAATTCGTCATTAAGCCATTTTGCTAAGTAATTGTCTCGCATGTTTTTAACTTTGTATTAGTATAACAACTATGTAGAGGAATACCCTACTTTTTTTAGTATTAAGTACTGAGTAATTAGTTATTTTTTTATAACTAACATATTCCATCAATTTGTTCCCGTAAGCTTTTAAGTGCCAAATGCATCCTTTTTTCAATTGCTTTGACGCTTACACCTTCTATTTCTGCTATTTCGGCATATTTTTTTCCATCGATCCTGTTCAATAAAAATGTGGTGCGTTGATTTTCTGGCAAACTGTTCAAGGCATTGTCCAATTTTTCCTTGAACTGATTTTCCTCCATGATAAATTCTGGAGACTCATAGGTAGTCTTTAAAGTGGCATCGGCATATTTTAACCTTACTTTTTCGGCCTTAATAACATTAAGGTAAAGATTGTTGGCAACCGTATATAAATATGCTTTTGCCTTCTCGGGTGATACTTTGGTACAATTCTCCCACAGCTTGACAAATGCCTCTTGTACGGCATCATTAGCTTTTTCCTCATTGCCAAACTTGTAATAAATATAATTGAAGATGGTTTTAGACGTTTCGTTAAAAACCCTTTTATACACTAAATCGTCACATACGTTTAGTTCTTGGTTTGTTTTCAATAGATTACTTTTTACCAAAGATATTTTAAAAAAAATAAAAATGAAGGTAGGGTATTTTTAAAGTCGGTTGTTTTAGAAGTATAATAACAAACAATACCAAGTAATTATGAAAAATATTTTTAAATATGCAATGTACGTTAGCCTACTAACCATTGTATTTAGTTTCACTGCTTGTCAAGATGAGTTTGAAGAAATTAACACAGGTGAAGAGCCTACGGCAATATCTGCTAATTCATCTACTGCAGAATTAATTCAACGTACCAGTTCTAATGATGGTTCTTTTGATAATATCGTAGATGGTACAAGTTGTTTTCAGGTCAATTTTCCATATAACGTTGAGGTAAATGGAATAGAACTTACTATTGATTCTAAAGAGGATATTGAACAAATAGAACAAATATTCGATAGAGTTGATGACGATGAGAACCTTTTAGATATTCTTTTTCCAATATCCATAACTGCGGGAGATTTTACAGAGATTACAATTAATAGTATAGAAGATTTACGTGAAATAGCGGCTGATTGTAAAGAAGGTGGTGAAGATGATGATATTGAATGTATAGATTTTGTATATCCTATGACCATGTTTACGTTCAATATCAACTTAGAGCAAACTAGTAATATTAAGGTAACAAGTGACCGTGAATTGTGGTTGTTTTTTAAAGATTTGGATGATGATAGTTTGGTAAGTTTTGACTTTCCTGTGACATTGGAATTACATGATGAAACAACTATTGTAGTAGAAAGCAATCAAGAATTGGCAATTGCCATTGAGAATGCTAAAGATGATTGTGATGAAGATGACGACGATGATTATAATGATGATGATTTTAATGAAGATGAATTCAAAAATGTATTAATAGAATGTGTATGGTTCGTAAAAGAGTTTACTAGAGATGAAGTGGATCAAACCGGACAATTTAGAGATTACATTTTCAACTTCAAAGAAGATGGTACTGTGGTAACTGGTTTTGCTGGAGGTGTTACTGTTGAAGGAACTTGGACTACCACTGTTGGCGAAGATGGTGCGCAACTTACGATGGCTTTCGATGCTTCTACTGAATTCAATTTAGAATGGAACGTTTACGATCTAGGTGATGACAAAATTAAATTATACAATGGTGATGGTAACCGTATTGTTATGAAGCAGATATGTGAAGAAGATTTGCCAGAGGTTACTGTTGAGGGAGTAATAGAAACCTTGAGAGACTGCTCTTGGGTTATTAAAAGAGTAAAAAACAACGGAGAGCAAGTGAATAGATTATTAGGTGGTGAGTTTGAGTTTCAAGCCGAAGGTGTAATTACACTTACGAACGATGCTACCGTTTCTGAGGGTACTTGGGAGATTACTACAAATGCACAAGGTCGTTTCGTAGTTGCTATTACAATAGGTGATGAGCATGCGGTAAGTTTTGAATGGCTAGTGACCGACTTAAAAGATAGAATTATAAAATTCAATATAGAGGAGACATTCTATGAATTAGTGATTGTTAAAAAATGTATTGATGATGTTGAGGAAGAAGACATCACTTTTATTAAAAATATATTTAATGATACAAAATGGGATGTTGCATTCTTTTCGGAGAATGATGACGAGTCTACAGATTCTTTTGTGAACGATACATTTTATTTAAGTAATGACGGTAGCTTGGAGATAAGAAATCCTAATGGGGTTGTTTTAAGTAATGGAGCGTGGTTCGTCTATAGAAATGCTTTTAGCGGTAAACTAGAAATGATTATTTCTTTTGAATCAGGTAGCAACTACTATCCATTTGCCAATGATTATCAGATTCTTGAAATAGATGAAACAAGAATTGAGCTTAAACACGAAAACGATACGGGTTTATATGACCATTTAGTTTTGGAAAGAGTGTAAAAGTGAAACATCCAGAAATATACCATCAACAGTAAAGAGTTGGGCCTCGTTGGCGGTATTGATGGAGGTTTTAATTCAGGAGTTTATGAAAATGTAATTCCTTTTTTGCCCCACAAGCAACTTTAGAGCATCCATTTTTTAATGGGTGCTTTTTTGTTTTGTATATTTTGTGGTACTTGCTACGGAATTAGCATTGATATTATTAAATTTGTAACCCCTTAAAAAAGAAAAGAATGTTCGATAATTTAAGCGATAAGCTAGATAAGGCTTTACATGTACTAAAAGGTCATGGTCAAATTACAGAAATTAATGTAGCTGAGACTGCCAAAGAAGTACGCCGTGCCTTATTAGATGCCGATGTTAACTTTAAAATTGCCAAAGAATTTACCAATAGGGTAAAAGAGAAGGCATTGGGGCAAGATGTATTAACGACCCTACAGCCAGGTCAGTTAATGGTGAAAATTGTAAAAGATGAGCTTACTCAATTGATGGGTGGTGAATCAGAAGGTATTAATCTTTCCGGCAATCCATCGGTTATTTTAATGTCGGGTTTGCAGGGTTCGGGTAAAACAACTTTTTCTGGTAAGCTTGCTAATTTTCTAAAAACAAAAAAATCTAAAAAGCCATTATTGGTTGCTTGTGATGTATATCGTCCGGCGGCAATAGATCAGTTGCACGTAGTTGGTGAGCAAATAGATGTTCCTGTATATTCTGATCGTGACAATACCGACCCGGTGGCTATTGCAAAAGCAGGGGTAGCCAAGGCAAAGGCAGAGGGTAATAATGTAGTGATTATAGATACAGCGGGTCGTTTGGCGGTAGATGAAAAAATGATGGCAGAGATATCTGACATTCATAAAGCGATCGAACCGCAGGAAACATTGTTCGTTGTAGATTCCATGACCGGTCAAGATGCCGTAAATACGGCAAAGGCGTTCAACGATATCCTAAATTTCGACGGAGTCATATTAACGAAATTAGATGGCGATACTCGTGGTGGTGCCGCAATTTCCATTAAATCTGTTGTAGATAAACCAATTAAATTTATTGGTACGGGTGAAAAAATGGAAGCTATCGATGTTTTTCATCCATCTCGTATGGCAGATCGTATTTTGGGTATGGGTGATGTGATATCGCTTGTAGAAAGGGCTCAAGAACAGTTCAATGAAGAGGAAGCTAGAAAGATTCAAAAGAAAATTGCTAAAAATAAATTCGGATTCGATGATTTTCTGAGCCAGATTCAGCAAATCAAGAAGATGGGTAATATGAAAGACCTTATGGGCATGATTCCTGGTGCAGGAAAAGCCTTAAAAGGTTTGGATATTGACGATGATGCCTTCAAACATATTGAAGCAATTATTTATTCTATGACCCCAGAAGAGCGTTCTACGCCTTCTAAATTAAATGCAAGCAGAAAAAAACGTATTGCAAAAGGTGCGGGTAGAGAAGTTCAAGAAATCAATCAGCTTTTAAAGCAGTTTGATCAAATGAGCAAGATGATGAAAATGATGCAAGGCGGTGGCGGTAAAAAAATGATGCAGATGATGGGTGCCATGAAAGGAATGAAATAACAACCGAAAAGCACAACTTAAAAAGAAGCGGATATGGAATTATTGGATGGTAAAAAAGTATCCAATCAAATAAAGGAAGAAATCAAGGCGGAGGTGGTCAAGATGAAAGAACGTGGTGAGAAAGTTCCTCATTTAGCTGCTATTATTGTAGGTAATGATGGTGCAAGTTTAACCTATGTAGGTAGTAAAGTACGTTCTTGTGAGCGTATCGGTTTCGAATCTACTTTAATTCAAATGCCAAGTACCACTTCAGAGCAAGAATTATTGAACAAGATTAAAGAATTGAACTTTGATGATGATATCGACGGTTTTATTGTTCAATTGCCTCTACCGGAACAGATAGACACGCAAAAGGTAATTATGAGCGTGGCTCCAGATAAGGATGTTGACGGGTTTCACCCTACCAATTTCGGTAAAATGGCGTTGGATATGAGTACGTTCATTCCTGCTACTCCGTTCGGTATTCTTGAATTATTAGAACGCTATAAGGTTGATACAAAAGGTAAACACACGGTAGTAATTGGTCGTAGCCATATTGTAGGTAGACCAATGAGTATTTTAATGGGTAGAAAAGGCTGGCCTGGTAATTCCACCGTAACACTTACCCATAGTCACACTAAAAATATTACACAGATTATCTCACAGGCAGATATCGTAATCTCCGCATTAGGAGTGCCAAATTTCTTAAAAGCCGAAATGGTGAAAGATGAAGCTGTTGTAATCGATGTAGGAATTACAAGAGTACCAGATGACACCAAAGAAAAAGGATATTATATTACAGGCGATGTCGACTTTGAAAACGTTAGTAAAAAGGCATCGTATATTACTCCGGTTCCTGGTGGAGTAGGACCCATGACTATTGCAATGCTATTGAAAAATACATTGTTAGCCCGAGAGAGACATAGAAGTAGAAATTAGTATTTTATAAAATTGATTAAAAGCCTTGCAATAGTATTATGAGGCTTTTTTTATGCCGGCAATTTTTTAATTGCTACTCCGGTTTCAGTAGTATCATTGGGTGTTAAAATGTCGATATCATTACTGTCATCATAATCGCAACTTGCCATTGCAGTTATTGAAATATAGATTAAAAAAACAAATAATATTCTTTTCATGGCATAGGTTTTAGGGTGTAATATAAAACGACATGTATATAAAACGTTGTAATTTTAGTCTTGGTATTTGATGTGATTAGAGAATGCTGTACCTTTTGTGAAACATTTATCCTTATGAGAAAAATTCTATTCGTTCTAGTGGTCGTTAGTTTTATTTTGGGTTGCGAGGAACCTAAGTTGGAACATATATCTTCAATCAAGGTGAGTTATTCTGCTGAAGTAGATTCTTT
>Ga0209344_10001349_pt1 | contig 32558 bp, 24 predicted proteins | sample Cruoilmetagenom6_FD_187293 | JGI IMG/M metagenome (GOLD analysis project Ga0209344, IMG submission 187293) | Oil polluted marine microbial communities from Coal Oil Point, Santa Barbara, California, USA - Santa Barbara Oil Seep Sample 6 (SPAdes)... | ecosystem: Environmental > Aquatic > Marine...
TTCATAAGTCAATCCAGCTGGATAATACCCGCCGGCCCACGGATTGTGAAGCGAGGTTTGATCGCTTCCCAAATCAATATGGATATTTTCTTCGTCAAATTTTTCCCAAACTTCAACGATATTTCCATCGTAAGCTATCGAAACAATTTCTTTCTTCGCCATTGCTTCTTTTACACGTTTTGAAAGCGCATTCAAATCTGAAATTACTTCATCAACCCACCCCTGGCTGTGTCTTGTTTCAGTGGCTTTTTTATTCACTTCTGCGCAGACCGTTACGCAACCCGCGATATTTCCTGCTTTCGGTTGCGCGCCGCTCATTCCGCCTAATCCAGACGTTACAAATAAACCGCCTTTGGGTTCTTTTTTAATTTTTCGGAAACCATTCAAAACCGTAATTGTGGTTCCGTGAACAATTCCTTGCGGACCAATGTACATATAGCTTCCCGCCGTCATTTGACCGTATTGTGTAACGCCCAGCGCATTGTATTTTTCCCAATCGTCTGGTTTGCTATAATTTGGAATCATCATCCCGTTTGTTACTACAACCCGCGGCGCATCTTTATGCGAAGGAAACAACCCCAGCGGATGCCCAGAATACACAGCTAAGGTCTGCTCATCGGTCATTTCCGAAAGGTATTTCATCATCAAAAGATATTGCGCCCAATTTTGAAAAACGGCACCGTTTCCGCCATAGGTAATCAATTCGTGGGGATGCTGTGCTACGGCATAATCCAAGTTATTTTGAATCATCAGCATAATGGCTTTTGCCTGATTGGATTTTCCTGGATATTCCTCGATTGGCCGTGCATAAATTTTGTAATCTGGACGAAAACGGTACATATAAATCCTACCATATTTTTCCAATTCTTCACGAAACTCGGGTAGGAGTGTGGCGTGGTGTTTTGGTTCAAAATAGCGAAGGGCATTGCGAAGCGCGAGTTCCTTTTCTTCCTTTGAAAGAATTTCCTTTCGTTTTGGCGCGTGGTTTATAGATGGATCGTAAGGCTTCTTTGCAGGTAAAACTGAAGGAATGCCTTGTTGTATTTGTTCTTTGAAGTTCATGTAATTATTTTTTTCACGCAAAGCCGCAACGCTTTTTGTTTAAAATGAAAAACTATTTTTCTAATCCCTAATCCCTAATCCCTAATCCCTAATCCCTAATCCCTAATCCCTACGACCAGTTTTCTTATCAAAACCATATGGACAATGTCTGCAACCACTTTCGCAACAATAGCCGCGTTTTAAATGGTATTGCTCCGTAAAACATTTGTAGCCTTCGGGAGTAAGGTAATAATCACCTTCTTCGAGAGGGATATTTTTCTTTGGAAAAAGCATTTTACAAAAGTAAGGATTTCAATATTGAAAGTTTTAAAATTGAAACATTTCAAACCATTTCCGATTTAAGCCTTAAATTTGCAATAAATTCCATTGCTATGACAAAACACAAAGCCGGCTTCGTAAACATTATTGGAAACCCAAACGTTGGCAAAAGCACGTTGATGAACGCTTTTGTGGGCGAGCGGCTTTCCATAATCACTTCCAAGGCGCAGACTACCCGCCACCGAATTTTGGGGATTGTGAACGGCGATGATTTTCAAGTGCTTTTGAGTGACACCCCGGGAATTATAAAACCTGCATACCAATTGCAGGAAAGTATGATGGATTTTGTGAAGTCAGCCTTTGAAGATGCTGATATTTTACTGTATTTGGTTGAATTGGGCGAAAAGGAATTGAAGGATGAAGCGTTCTTCAACAAAATTACCAATGCAAAAATTCCGGTTTTACTTCTTATAAATAAAATTGACAAAGGCAATGAGGAACTGCTTTCCGAAGCTTTAAAACTTTGGCAGGAAAAAGTTCCGAATGCGGAAATTTTTGCTATTTCAGCCTTGCAAAATTTTGGTGTTTCCGAAGTTTTTAATCGAATAATTGAGTTGTTGCCAGAGTCGCCACCGTTTTATCCAAAAGATCAATTGACTGATAAGCCCGAGCGGTTTTTCGTAAACGAAGCCATTCGCGAAAAAATATTGATGCACTACAAAAAGGAAATTCCCTATTCCGTGGAAATTGATACCGAGGAATTTTTTGAGGATGAAAACATAATACGCATCCGAAGCGTTATAATGGTGGAACGCGAAACCCAAAAAGGAATTATTATAGGCCATAAAGGTTCGGCTTTAAAACGGGTTGGGGTGGAAGCTCGAAAAGATTTGGAAAAATTCTTTGGAAAGCAAATCCATCTCGAACTTTATGTGAAGGTCAATAAAGACTGGAGAAGTAATGAAAGACAGTTGCGTCGTTTTGGCTACAATAATTAAAGTTCGGGATTTCCAACTATTTCATTCATAAAATCATAAAGCTCGCGCATTCCCGATTTTCCTTTTTTCTTGCCCATTCTTCCGGCAACGTACAGTAAAATCCAAGTGAGGATTAATATAATTGTAATTGATATTTGAAGTTCGATGGAATTTCCGAGCTTATAATTTGAATAAAGCCACGTCAAATTCACCATAAAAAGAATTCCAACGGCTATGTGCATAAACATAAACATAGTCCAGACAGTGGGGTTGGGCCCAAAAAAGCCGTGGAGTGAGCAGGAGTTTTCATCTTTTTCAGTTATTTCCAAATGCAACTGAGGCGACCAAAAGTGTTGTTGGTTGTTTGGAAGTTTTATAAAAATATGATCATCCACGCAAGAAATCACAAATTTATCTTGGCTCTTTTTTGCTTCCGAAAAATTTACAAGCAATTGCTTGCCGGCCTGCTCAAGTTCCATTTGAAAACGTGGACGCAAAACTATTTCATTCGAAAGCATTCTTAACTTATTTAAGTTTAAAGCGGTTAAAATAGTATTTTTTCTGCCAACTAAAAGCTATTTTTGCACCCTAAAACAGAGATTATGAGCATTGTTGCCGTAGTAGGAAGACCGAATGTAGGGAAATCCACATTTTTCAATAGATTGATACAACGCAGGGAAGCCATTGTGGATGCAGTGAGCGGCGTTACGCGAGATCGTCATTACGGGAAAAGTGATTGGAACGGAAAAGAATTTTCATTGATTGATACGGGAGGTTATGTGAAGGGAAGTGACGATATTTTTGAAGCCGAAATTGACAAACAAGTAGAACTTGCAATAGACGAAGCAGACGCCATAATTTTTATGGTCGATGTGGAAAGCGGCGTTACCGGAATGGACCAAGAGGTAGCAAAATTGCTACGTCGTTCCAAAAAACCAATATTTTTGGCAATCAATAAAGTTGATGCAGCTTCACGGGTTAACGACGCCTTGGAGTTTTATTCCCTCGGTTTTGAAAATCAATACAATATTTCAAGTATTAACGGCAGCGGAACTGGCGAATTGCTGGATGATTTGGTAAAAGCCCTGCCAGATCGCGAAGAAGAAGACAGTAGTGAATTACCACGTTTTGCTGTGGTAGGCCGCCCAAATGCTGGTAAATCTTCATTCATTAATGCCCTAATTGGTAAAGATCGCTATATCGTTACTGATATTGCCGGAACTACACGTGACAGCATCGATACAAAATACGATCGTTTTGGTTTTGAATTTAATTTGGTTGACACTGCTGGAATTCGCAAGAAAAGCAAGGTAAAGGAAGACTTGGAGTTTTACTCTGTAATGCGAAGCGTTCGCGCCATAGAGCATTGCGACGTTATTATTTTGGTATTTGATGCCACCCGTGGTTTTGATGGGCAGGTCGAAAACATTTTCTGGCTGGCACAGCGCAATAATAAAGGAATTGTGATACTTGCCAACAAGTGGGATTTAGTGGAAGACAAGGAAAGCAGTAGCGTGAAGGATTATGAAAAATATATCCGGCAGCAAATTGAACCTTTTGTGAATGTGCCGATAGTTTTTGTTTCTGTCCTTACAAAACAAAGAATTTACAAGGCTATAGAAACTGCCGTTGAGGTGTACGAAAACCGTAGCAAGAAGATTAAAACCAGCGAGCTGAATGAAGTGATGCTGCCTATTATTCAAGCTTATCCGCCGCCGGCTTACAAGGCAAAATATGTAAAAATAAAATTCTGCACACAATTGCCAACGCCCTACCCAAGTTTTGCGTTTTTCTGCAATCTTCCGCAGTATGTAAAAGATCCGTACAAGCGTTTTATTGAAAATAAACTACGGGAGAACTTCGATTTTTCGGGGGTTCCGATTACGGTTTATTTTAGGAAAAAGTAAAAAGCTTTTGTTTTTTAAAGCGTAAATCTTCTATATTTAAACTTTATTTCTCCCCAGAAAAGTAAAATTTAAAATAAAGATTGACCTAGCTTTATGCAGAAATACTTCTATCTGCTGATTTTCAGCATGCTATCTACGTTGCTTTATGCTCAAAAATTTGAAATTACTGGGAAACTAGAAGACGAAAAAGATGGAACTCCTTTGGAATCAGCCACCGTTTTTGCAGAAAAAGTTGCCGACAGTTCCTTAATTACCTACACAATTACTGGCAAACAGGGTAATTTTGAATTGGTTGGAAAATCTTCATCCAAAAAGGTAAACGTTAATATAAGTTATACTGGTTACATTCCTTTCAGAAAAAAAGTCACCTTAAACGATCAACCCATCGATTTGGGAATTATAAAAATGGCGGTTTTAGCAGAAGAGCTTGAAGGAGTTGTTGTTACAGTAAATCGTGCACCTATTACTATAAAAAAAGATACTCTGGAGTTTAATGCGGCTTCCTTCAGCACAAAGGCGAACGCAACAGTTGAAGATTTACTGAAAGAACTTCCAGGCGTTGAGGTTGATGCCCAAGGAAATATAACAGTAAATGGAAAACCTGTAAATAAAATCTTGGTGAATGGAAAACCATTTTTTAGTGACGATCCCACTATTGCGACCCGAAATCTTTCAAAAGAAATTGTAGAAAAAATTCAGGTAACCGAGACCAAAACAGATTCACAGGCATTTACTGGCGAAAAAGGCGACGAAAATAACCAAACAATAAATATCCAAATTGACGAAGAAAAAAATAAAGGCATATTTGGTCGTGTGGCCGCCGGTGGAGGAACGGATAAACGTTTTGAATATGCCGGACTTATAAATTATTTTGATAACGACCTTCGTGTAAGTGCACTAGCAGGTGGGAATAATATCAATTCACCGGGTTTCAGTTTTGGTGAAATTGAAAAAATGTTTGGGAGTGCGCGTTATTTAAATATGAATAGCAACGGCTCCTTTAATTATAACGGCAGATCTTTTGGCGGGGGAGAAGGCATCACAAATTCACGAACTGCAGGCGCCAGTTTTGCAGATGATTTTGGAAAAGGTTCAGATTTAAGTGCAGATTACTTCTATTCTTCAGCAAATACTTTTAATGAAGAATTGCGGAATAGAGAAAATATTTTACCAGAAAACAGATATTTTTCAACTGCCCGCACCATTTCAGAAACTGATAATGACAGCCATTCTGCCAATATTCATTTTAAGACACAAATAGATTCTACGTTTTTGATTGAGGTACGCCCGAAACTTACGTTTAATAAATCTATTGCCGATTTAAATAAAAACCAGGAAAGTAGAAATTTAGACCAAGATTTAATAAACCAATCACAAAACAATAACCACAACGAACGTGAAGGTAGAAATTTTGAAAGTGAATTGACTGTCACTAAAAAGTATGGTAGTAAAGGGGGTTATTTTAGGATTAGAACCAATAATGATATCAACAATGTGGACAATGAGGTTTTTACAAATTCTACTACCCAAATATTTGGTGATGAACCAAATTCAATCAATAGGAACCAATTAGCTGAAGGTAAGACAAGTTCGTCAGCTTTTAAATTTACGCCTTCTTGGCGCTTTCCCATTATTGCTGATACTCTTTTTTTATATGTTGGATATAACTTTGAAAAAGACAATAGGAAAGACCGTAAAAGTGTCTTCGATTTTGATGATCAATCACAGCGATTTAACATCTTTAATATAGCCCAAAGTACTGATTTCACGAATACAGATCAATCCTCCAAACCCCAAGTGAGCCTTACCTATAATTCAGAAAAAATATATACAGGTCTCACGGCTGGTTATGTTTTTAGAACCTTGGAGAGTAGCGATGCCTTGCGCAACATTAATTTTAAAAATGATTTTGACGCCTTAGAGCTGAGTTTTAATTTCAGATATCAATTCAGTAAAAAATTCAGGGCTTATTTGGGTTACTATTTACAGAACAATGCTCCATCCGTTGAGCAGTTGTCTCCTTTTGTGGATGTTTCCGATCCATTAGATATTACCCAAGGAAATCCAGATCTAAAACCTTCAAATTCACATAACATTTACTTCGGTGGTAATAATTACGATTATAAAACCCAATCTGGAATCTATACTTATATCAGAGCTTCCATAATCAATGACCGTGTGGCGCAAAATACTATTGTGAATGAAAATTTAGTAAGAAACACAACCTATGCAAATGTAGATGGTAATTACGATCTTTCATTAAGTCTTGGTTACAGTAAAAATATAAAGATAGATTCGTTGCGCAGCTTTAAATATGGCGGTCAAATTTATACAACCTTAAATAGAAATATTAACTTCAATAACAATGTGCAATACGCAAGTAAGACGATAAGTTATTCCCCGTCAGTGAATTTTAGTTTTAAATGGAATGATTACTTTGAAATAAATCCAGAATATTCCTTTAACTTCAATACAAATACTTTCAATCTCGATTCTTTTGAAGATAGAAAATATAAGCGACACGAATTAAATTTGAGAACAACTACTTTTTTTCCTAAAAATTTAGAATGGAACAGCGATGTTTCCTATATATACAACCCCGATGTAGCCGATGGATTTGAAAAAAATTATGTTTTTTGGAACAGTACGGTTTCCTATACTTTTTTGGATGATAGGGCAAGCGCGAGCTTGAAAATTTATGATTTACTCAATCAGAACAATAATGTAAAAAGAACATCCAATCAAGATTATATTCAAGATATTGAAAGCACAGTCTTAATGCAATATTTTATGCTCACGTTCAGTTATAAATTCAATACCCTTGGGAAGAAAGGAGAAATAGATGACAATCCTTGGGATTAGCAGTTTTTGAAGTAGATAACTAATTACCATCCCCCACTGGCACCGCCGCCACCAAAGCCGCCTCCGCCGAAACCGCCGCCAAAGCCGCCTCCGCCGCCGAAACTTCCGCCACCGCCAAAGCTTCCACCGCCGCCACCAAAACCGCCACGGCCAAGGCTGCTCAGCACGATAATATCCAACAGGCTTCCGCCTCCACCGCCTTTACCACCGCGCCCTCCTTTGCGCATAAGCGCGATAATAATTATGATAAAGATGAAAATGATGAAAAAGGGAATGGGCGTACCATCTTTCTTGCCAAAATCGCGGTCTTCCTTGAATTCGCCTTTTAGTGCAGCAAAAATGGCGTCGCTGCCTTGGTCCAGCCCTGCATAATAATTTCCTTCCTTAAATTCTGGAATCATTATTCGGTTTATAATACGTTCGGACATTAAATCGGTAATTCGGTATTCAATGCCGTACCCCGTGTTTATATCTACTTTTCGGTCGTCTTTAGCGAGTGTTATAACAATTCCGTTGTCTTCACCTTTTTGACCAATACCCCATTTTTGGCCCCATTCCGCGCCCAATATTGAAATGTCTTCCCCCTTTGTGGAACCAATAATAATACAAACTATTTGTGTGGAAGTGGAATCTGCATAGCGAATTAATTTATTTTCGAGTGCATTTTTTTGAGAAGGGGTTAATAGGTCTATATAATCATAAAGTGAAGTTTGCACCGAAGGTTTCGGTGGAATTTCATATTGCGCCACAACATTTTCAGAAAAAAATGCAAGGGTAAATAAAACAAAGAGAATTTTATATTTCTGAAGAAATAGTTTCATTTAGGTAGTTTGCAAACAATAAATTTGGTTGAATATCTCAAAATATCAACCTACGGATATATCATTCGGAAGTTCGTTTTTGTCATCTATTTGGTATGGAAAATGCTTTTTCAACTGTTCGCCAGCTTTCAAAATGCCTTCTACCAAACCTTGTTTCATATTTCCATTTTTGAAATGGTTTATGATTATATCTTTGGTGCTTTCCCAAAAATTCTGGCCCACAATATCATTGATGTCCTTGTCGCCCATAATTACCAACGTTCTGTCATTTATTGCAACATAAATAAGCACGCCATTTCGTTCTGCCGTGTTGTCCATATTCAGCATATCAAACACTTCCGCGGCACGGTCAAAGGCATCAATATGTTCGTTTGGCTCTTCGGCGGAAATGGAACTTGGTTCAAGATGCACGCGTATTTCTCCGGAGGTGTTTTTTTCGGCTTTGCGGATTGCTTCAATGATATCTGCTTCTTCTTCCGAGGAAAGAAAATCTTCTACTTTAGACATTATATTTTTTATTTTCCTAAGTTATCAAAATTCACTTCTGGCGCATTTTCGCTTCCGGCATCAGCTTTGAAGTATGCTTTTTCGTCGAAGCCCAACATTCCTGCAAATATTTTTGTTGGGAATTGATTTATTTCGGTATTGAACATTCGTGCTTCTTCGTTAAACCTGTTGCGCTCTACGTTGATGCGGTTTTCGGTTCGTTCCAGCTCGTTGATTAATTCCTTGAAATTTTCATTTGCCTTTAAATCGGGGTATCTTTCAAAAACGGCCAGCAAGCGCGAAAGTGCTGATGTAACACCAGCTTGTGCCTGTTGGTATTGTGCTAGTTGTTCGGGGGTAATGTTTGAAGGATCAATATTTATTGAAGTAGCTTTGCTGCGTGCTTCGGTAACGGCAACCAATGTTTCCTGTTCAAATTCGGCGTAACCTTTTGCGGTGCTTACAATATTTGGAATGAGGTCTGCCCGTCTTTGATAGGAACTTTCAACGTTTGCCCACTGTGCTGTGGCACTCTCGTCCAGTACGACCAATTTGTTGTTTAGACTGGCCAAATAACCTCCAATGATTAAGATAATGCCTAGAATAATAATGATGGGTAACCATTTTTTCATGATAAGATTGATTTAGAGTTGTTCTTTAATTTTTAAAAGTTCTGCTTTCACCGATTCCAATTTGCGGATAATCTCAAACTGGTCCAGTGTTTTTTGTTTGTTTTCCTTGAGATGGATTTTTGCTCCTTCCAGCGTAAAACCGCGCTCTTTCACCAAATGATAAATAAGTTCAAGATTTTTGATGTCCTGTGGTGTAAACTTTCGGTTGCCTTTGGCGTTTTTTTTTGGTTTCAGCACATCAAACTCCTTTTCCCAAAAACGTATCAGCGATGTATTCACGTTAAAAGCCGCGGCCACTTCACCAATGCCGTAATATAGTTTTTCGGGTAGATCTATGTGCATTTGTTTAAGTTATTGGTTCTTGGTTCTTGGTTCTTGGTTCTTGGTTCTGGGTTCTTGGTTCTTAGTTCTGGGTTTTGGGTTTTGGTTCCAGGGAATTTGGTTCTTTGTTATCTATTATTGTTTTTTGCCTACAGCCTACAGCCTACAGCCTACAGCCTACAGCCATTAATCCAGCGATTGGTTTTCTTCCTGTGATTTTTTCAATATTTCCGCAAATTCTTCCGAAGTTAAACTTCCATAGTAAAAATTTATTGGGTTTATGCGTTCGCCGTCCTTAAACACTTCATAATGGCAGTGTGGCGCCTCACTTCTTCCGGTGCTGCCCACAAAACCAATAATATCACCCCTTTGCACTTTTTGCCCCGGGCGTACATTGTATTTGTACAAATGTGCATATAAGCTTTCATAGCCATATCCGTGATCAATAACTACATGGTTTCCGTAGCCGGTTGCGGTATTGTCTGCGCGCGTAACTTTGCCATCGCCGGTTGCATAAATTGGAGTTCCGCGAGGGGCAGTAAAATCCATTCCATAATGAAACTTTCTTGCCTTTGTAAACGGATCTGTTCTGTAGCCATAGCCCGAAGCCATGCGAGTAAGGTCTTCATTTTTTACTGGTTGGATGGCGGGAATGGCGGCCAAAAGTTTTTCCTTTTCTTCGGCAAGTCTGGCTATTTCGTCCAGTGATTTTGATTGCACAACAATCTGTTTTGTCAATATGTCTAAGTTTTTGGTGGTATTGATTATCAATTTAGAATTATTGAAACCTTCCAAATCCTTATAACGGTTTATACCTCCAAAACCTGCTTTTCGCTGTTCTTCCGGAATTGGGTTACTTTCAAAATATACGCGATAAAGATTATTGTCCCTGTCTTCAACTTCGGCAAGTACAGCTTGTGCCTGCTCCATTTTTTTATTCAAAAGTTCAAATTGAAGCTCCATATTGTTCAGCTCGCGCTGCAAAGCCAACTCTTTTGGGGTTTGTACGGCCGGAAGATTTATATAGATCAAAAGCAGCAGAAATCCGCTCAATAACATACCCAAAAGACTCAGTACGAAAATCTTTAATTTTCTCCCTTTTTTCTTTTCTATTTTTTGGTACGAGAGCGTTTCGCTATCGTAGTAATATTTAACCTTAGACATGCGTTAAAAAATTGCTATTTTTGCGCCTTGCTGGTTAGCGCGAATTAAAGGTAACGTTTTTACAAATATAGAAATTGTTTGCCACTGCGCCCAACCTTTAATTTTAGCATAAATTTATAAAAAATGAACTCCAAGGAAATCCGTTCCCAATATCTAGAATTTTTTAAATCGAAACAACATCTTATTGTTCCCTCGGCACCCATGGTGGTAAAGAACGACCCCACGCTAATGTTTGTAAATAGCGGAATGGCGCCTTTCAAGGAATATTTCCTCGGAAACGGAAAACCAAAAAGCAACCGAATAGCTGACACCCAAAAATGCCTTCGCGTAAGCGGAAAGCACAATGACCTCGAAGAAGTAGGAATGGATACTTACCACCACACCCTTTTTGAAATGCTGGGCAATTGGAGTTTTGGCGATTATTTTAAAAAGGAAGCAATCGAATGGGCGTGGGAACTTTTGACCGAAGTTTATAAGATTGATAAAGAAATTCTATACGTTACCATTTTCGAAGGCGATGAAAATGAAGGCTTGGAACGCGATACCGAAGCCTACAATCTTTGGAAACAATTTGTGCCCGAGGAAAGAATCTTGAACGGAAACAAAAAAGATAATTTCTGGGAAATGGGCGACCAAGGTCCGTGCGGGCCGTGTAGTGAAATTCACGTCGATATACGTTCTGCGGAAGAAAAAGCGAAAATTCCAGGAAAGGATTTGGTAAACAAAGACCATCCACAGGTGGTTGAAATCTGGAATCTTGTTTTTATGCAATTCAACCGAAAAGCCAATGGAAGCCTTGAAAAACTGCCCGCACAACACGTTGATACCGGAATGGGTTTCGAGCGTTTGTGTATGGCGCTTCAAAACAAAACCAGTAATTACGATACCGATGTTTTCACACCTTTGATTCGTAAAATTGGGATAATTACAAATTCAACATACGGAACGGACGAGAAAAAAGACATCGCAACCAGAGTAATTGCCGATCACGTTCGCGCGGTAGCTTTTTCAATTGCTGATGGACAACTGCCCAGCAATACGGGTGCTGGCTATGTAATCCGAAGAATTTTAAGAAGGGCAATCCGCTACGGATTTACGTTTTTGGATAAAAAAGAACCTTTTATTTATAAACTTATTGAAACGTTGAGTGCGCAAATGGGCGATGCTTTCCCGGAATTAATAAATGAAAAAAATTTAATCACAAACGTTATCCGCGAAGAGGAACATTCTTTTTTACGAACGTTGGATCAAGGTTTGGTTTTGCTTGAAAATGTTATTGAAACTGCCGATTCCAAAGAAATTTCGGGTAAAAAAGCTTTTGAGCTTTATGATACTTTCGGTTTTCCAATAGATTTAACCGCATTAATTCTTCGCGAAAGAGGCTTTTCTTTAAATGAAAAGGAATTTGACGAAGAACTTCAAAAGCAAAAAGACCGTTCCCGCGCCGCAACAAAAGTGGAAACTGGTGATTGGGTGGTTTTAAATGAAAATTCCGAAGAGGAATTTGTAGGTTACGATACTTTGGAAACCGAAGTGAAAATAACCCGTTACCGAAAGGTGGACAGCAAAAAGGAAGGGGAAATGTACCAACTCGTTTTCAATCAATCACCTTTTTATCCCGAAGGTGGAGGCCAAGTGGGCGATAAAGGTTATTTGGAAGCAACCGATGGTGGCGTTACCTATATTGTTGACACCAAAAAAGAAAACAATTTGATTATTCATTTTACAAAATCGCTTCCGCGACATCCCGAGGCTACTTTTATAGCGGTTGTTGACGAAAATCAACGCAGCCGAACCGCTTTAAACCACACCGCCACACACTTGTTGCACCAAGCTTTGCGAAGCATTTTGGGCGAACATGTGGCGCAAAAGGGAAGTATGGTTCACAGTAAATATTTACGTTTTGATTTTTCGCATTTCGCAAAAGTTAGTGACGAGGAATTGAAACAAGTTGAAGATTTCGTAAACTCCCGAATCCGTGAAGGTATTGCTTTGGAAGAAAGGAGAAATATTCCGTATCAACAAGCATTGGACGAAGGCGCAATTGCACTTTTCGGTGAAAAATATGGCGATTCAGTCCGTGCGATAAAATTTGGAAAATCGATGGAATTGTGCGGTGGAACGCACGTGTCAAATACAAATGATATTTGGCATTTTATTATTACTTCTGAAGGAGCCGTGGCTTCGGGAATCCGTAGAATTGAAGCCATTACCGGAAATGCCGCAAAGCAATATTTTATTGATAGAAGTGAATCGTTTGCATCACTTCAAAAAGCGTTGAACAATGCGCAGGATCCCGTGAAAGCTGTGGAAAGTCTACAGGAGGAAAACAGCAATCTGCAAAAACAGATTCAGCAATTGTTGAAGGACAAAGCGAAGAATTTAAAAAGCGAATTGAAAAATGAAATCGAGCAAATAAACGGTATAAATTTCCTCGCAAAAAAAATCGATTTGGATGCGGGAGGAATGAAAGATTTGGCTTTTGAAATGGATGGTGAAACCGAAAATCTATTTGTGGTTTTTGGTGCTGAAAATGATGGAAAAGCATTGCTTGCGTGCTATATTTCAAAAGAATTGGTTTCGGAAAAAAACCTGGATGCAGGAAAAATTATCCGTGAACTTGGAAAATATATTCAAGGCGGCGGCGGCGGACAACCATTCTTTGCAACTGCTGGAGGTAAAAATCCGGATGGAATAGAAGAAGCTTTAAACAAAGCAAAAAACTTTTTAAATTAGCTCTGTGCCCTCTGTGCCTCTGTGGTAAAAATAAAAACCACAAAGACACAGAGAACACAAAGTTTTGTATATAAAAATGAAACTTCAAACAGAAATACCACTAAAACCCGAAGAAAATCAAATAGATTATTCCTCAAAAATCCTTTTGTTGGGTAGTTGTTTTACGGAAAATATTGGGGCTAAGTTTGATTATTTCAAATTCCAGAATCTGCAGAATCCTTTTGGGATTATTTTCAATCCTGTTTCAATTGAAAAACTTGTAGTTCGTGCAATTGAAAATGATTTTTTTTCAGAAAAGGACATTTTTGAACACAACGGAATTTGGAAATGTTTCGAGGCACATTCCGAGGTTTCTGCTTTGGAAAAGAATGAATTTCTTCAAAATTTAAATACTGCACTAAAAGATTTGCGTGCAGCACTTTTTTCTTCAACCCATATTATTTTCACTTTTGGAACTTCGTGGGTTTATAGAAATATAGAAACCAATGAAATTGTTGCCAATTGCCACAAGCTTCCGCAGAAAAATTTCACTAAAGAACTGCTTTCAATTGAAGAAATTTCCAAAAGCCTTCAAAATATTTTCCATAAAATTTCTGAAATAAATCCGAAAGCAATTATTATAAATACCGTCTCTCCCGTTCGGCATATAAAAGATGGTTACGTGGAAAATTCACTGAGCAAAGCGCATTTACTTTCCGCAATCCACAAAACAATCTGTCACCCTGAGCCTGTCGAAGGGCAGCAACCATCAACTATCAACCAACATCTATTTTATTTTCCGTCTTTCGAAATAATGATGGACGAACTCCGCGATTACCGTTTTTATGCGGAAGATTTACTTCACCCAAACAAAACGGCCATTGAAATAATTTGGCAGAAATTTTCGGAAGTGTGGATTGCATCGAAAACGGCGAAAATTCAAAAGGAAATCGCCTCTATTCAAAATAGTTTAAACCACAAACCCTTCAATTCGCAAAGCTTTGAACACCTTCAGTTTTTAGAAATACTGCAACAAAAAATTACAAATCTTCAGAAACGATTTCCACATATAAATTTTTAATTCTACATTCATAATTCTGCATTCATAATTAAAGAATACGTCAATTGCCGTATTGTACACTGTTTGGTTTTAGGGCAAATTTGTTTCAACTAATAATCACGTATTCGCATTAGCGGAACTTTAAACCAAACATTATGAAAAATTTTAAGAAATCAATTTTAGTTTTAATGGCAGTTGTTGCCGTAAGTTTAACTTCATGTAAAAAAGACGACGATGGCGGCGGGGGCGGTGGTGCTGCTTCTGGCGTTGTACAAGCTAAAGTTTCTGGATCCAATTACAAATCGGATGCAGCACTTACAACTGCAATACTTACAAATTCGGGCGGTACGAGCAGTTTAACAATTACGGCCAATACGATGAATGGGCGCAATATTAGCTTATCAATTATTGGTGGGTTTGACGGCGCAGGCTCTTATAATATTGGCGGTGGCGCAAATGTATTTGGAAATGCTAGCTATACCGAAATAGATGTTGCAAACCCGATGGATGCCGAAATTTGGTCAGCACCTTTTGATGAAAGCGTGGCGGGCGAAATAAATGTTTCTGAAGTTTCTAACACGAACATCAAAGGCACTTTTAATTTTAAGGGGAAAAATGCCGATGGTAGTTTTAAGGAAATTACGGAAGGTTCTTTCAACGTAGATTTCAAATAATTTATTAGCCATAAAAGAAAATCTCTATGTTGAGGTTTTTACGTGGGCCGGGGGCGAAACGAAAGTTTGGTCTCCGGTTTTTTTATGGGTCGATTAGTCGATGAGTTTATTTAATACTGAGACTGAAAACTGAGACTGAAAACTGAATACCGAAAATACGTCAACTGCCGTATTGATTTCATTTTTATTCCGGAGCATCTTTGAAACATCAACGTTTAAAACCACAATTATGAAAACTTCAATTAATTTCTTCTCAATGGTTTGTCTGCTATTTTTGACAATAACCATTAACGCCCAAAAAGCGGAGCAACCGGATTATCGCTATGATACCGGCGCCAAAATAAACGAAATGAGTTTAACCCAGGGAGGAACAATGGTGGTTGCTACCAACGACGGTCTTGTGGGGATAAAGCCCGGTAGCAACCAACTTTTGTTCAATTTTACCGAATACGGAAGGGTAAAGCCAGAGGAACTTACGTTTATTCCTAATGCTCCTTATGTTATAGTATATCAAGGTGGGTTTGCCAATTTGAGTTCTAAAAAAACAGTTATTGATTATATTTCAGGCAAAACACTTTTTAGTACAGAAAGTAACGGTTGGAAAGATGTTATAACGTGTACAGTTATGATGCCTCAAAACAAATTAGTTGTAAGCGGAAATAGAACTTCAAAAGAAAAATATGCACAACAAGTCGCCGTATATGATCTTAACACCGGCAAAGAAGATTATAGGTTTGATATTGGCGAGCCAGGAAGAGTAGGTATTGCGAAAACCTATATGGTTACTGGAACGCCGCTTCTGTTAAAGAATAGCCTGGTAGTTCCAACATCCCAAGGGGTTTTTAATATGAAGGCCCAAACAGGAGAACTTATTTGGAAAAATGATATGAAGAATATGAATGCACTTGTTGCCGATGCTTCAGAAACTGAAATATACGCTTTTGAATTAGTAAACCAGGGAAAGAATACCCGAATTCACAAATTAAGCATCAACGGTGCGGAGCTTTGGAAAGACGACAAAAAAGTGAAAGGCCAGATTGTGAATTTTGAAATTCTTCCAAATGGAATTGCTGTGGTGAGCAATCAGACCGATGGCGGCAATGAAAGTGTTTTTGCGCGCAGCAACGAATCTAACATCGCATTTTTAAATGCATCAAATGGGGAAGATCTTTGGGAAAAAGCTCCTAAAACCAAAGGGTATGTGCAACATTTTTACGTAATGGAGGACGGAATTCTCTTCGGAATTTATCAAGGCGGAATCAATAAAATTTCATTTGACGGACAAACACTTTTCAAAAAACCATTAAAGACTGGCGAGAATATTTTAACAATGGCTGAAACGCCACAGGGATTGATTTATATCACTTCCGAAGATGCAAATATTGTGAACCTAAAAACTGGCGACCAAGTTTGGAACAAGCCATTAAAATATAAAAGAGCTGGTGCCGTAAGTTCAACTTTGGACAGTAAAAACAATCGTTATTTAATTAGTGCGGACGAAACATTGTATGCCGTTGATGCAACTTCGGGCGAAGTGAGCACTTTGGCCGAATCAAAATTTGATGGCAAGGAAGCTCCTTCACATGTTGAAATTAGGGATGGCGGAATTTTATTGACCAGCGACCAAAACATGCTTTTGATGGATTGGAATGGTGGAAAACAATGGCAGGAATATTACCGCGCACCGGGCAAGAGTGCGATGGGTGCTATACTGGCTGGAGTTTCTGCAGTAGCTGCCGCAACTGCCGCAACTGCCGCCGCAAATTCATCCGTAAATAATAGATTGCGGGGCTATAACAGCCGCGCAGACCGGGAGGCCGATCTTGCTGGGGGACTTGCCCAAGCTACGGGCGCTTCCATTTCAGAAATGTTGAAACGTTTTAAAGCCACCGCCGCAACCCAAAACGATCAATTTATTCTTACCAAACTTGACGAAGGTGTTGGCCTTGTAAAACTGAGTAAGGACACTGGAGCGAAGGATAAAGAGATTGTACTAAAAGACAAGCAGCCGGAATACATAGTGGATGAAATTGGAGGGATACTTTATTACAAAGCAGACAACAATTCCATATTTGCTTACGACTTAAACAAATAATCTTCTAGCCAGATTATTTTCAGACCAAAGGGCGAAGTGAGGAGCGTCTTAGGTTTTGAAACCCCATACTGAGCTATGGGGTTTAATCATTAAATAGGGCAATTGACTTATTTCAGAATTGATAAAAGAAAATTAATTTTATGTTTTAAGAACGACTGGCAAATGGATTTTCAACTAATTTTAATTATATCATTTTTTTTTGCCATTGGCTGGTTGATTATTTTTTTCCATTCAAAAAAAAAGGAAATAATACAGCTTCATTCTACTAAGATGGAAACTTTAAAGAATGAAATTTCTTTAAATCACCATCAAATAATTTATAGGCATTCCTACCTGGAGCGCTACCACTTCTTAAAATACAACATAAGTGAAGCTTTGGTGGTCCAGCCAAAAATTATAGTACATTAGTAAATCAAATAATGTCAAATGTTTAAAAGAAATTTTTTCTTCATATCCACTGTTTGTCTGCTCTCTTCCGGTGGCCATTCGCAAAATCCCGTTCAAATAATTGATAGCTTAAAAAATCAATTAAAGCAAACCAAGGACGAAACTGGGCGTGCAAAAATAATGGCAGATCTTACCTGGTATTACTCAATGGTAAATACAGATTCGGCATACGTTTACGGCGAAAAGTCCATTAAGAGCGCCCGCAAAATTGGAGATTCTACACTTATAGCACAGGCCTTGAGCGATTTTGCCGTGGTAAATTATAGTAAGGGAGATTTAAAACTGGCATTGGATTATTACAAGAAATCATTATCAATTCGTGAAAAACAGCGGGACTCTAATGGCATTGCGTCGCTTCACTATAAAATGGGTACCGCATACCATAAAAAAACCCAGTTGGATAGTGCGATGATTTATTATTTGAAAGCACTCAAATTTTATGAGGAAACCAATAATGAAGTTTTGGCAAATTCAGCAGAAAGCAATATTGGTGCATTGCATTTCAATCAAAAAAATTACAGGGAAGCCCTGCGATATTTTAATAAGAATATATCCTTTTTCAGGAAAACGGACCAAATCAAACTTCTCGGAAATGCCTTGGTAAATAAAGCCAGCATCCAACTTGTAATGAAAGATACCCTGGCGGCGGTTAAAACTTTGGATGAAAGCATCAAAATTTCCGAAGCCATAAATAATGTTGAAACTCTTGGTTCTGCATATAACAATCTAGGCGAGGTTTTTATGGCACAAAACAAAATTGAACAGGCCAAGGAGGCCATTTCAAAATCCCTTCAATATCGTACCAATTCTAATATGGATGCCGATTTGGCAAGTTCCAAATTAACCCTTGCCGGAATCCACAATTCTTTGGGTGAATATGAAAAAGCAAAAGAATTATTGAAGGAAATCTTTCCTTATTATAAAAAAGAGAATATCAAAGAAAAACTTTCCTATTTATATCTTCAATATATCACCGTTTTTGCAAGTGAAAAAAGACCCGATAGTGCACAATTCTACAGTAAGAAATACGCCCAGTTGCAGGAGGAAATTGTAGGGGAAGAAGCATTAAAAATCACAAACGAACTCGAGGAAAAATACGAAACCGAAAAAAAGGAAAACGAAATACTGAAACAACGTGCACAACTTGCAGAAAAGGATTTGGAAGTACGCCAAAAAAACACCCTCATCTTCGGGAGTTTGGGTCTGGCCGTTGTTCTTGGGCTGTTGGGTTATTTGTTATTTAACCAACAAAAACTGAAAAATCGCCAACTTCAAAAGGAAAACGAATTAAAAACCGCTTTGGCAAAAATTGAAACCCAGAACAAATTGCAGGAACAGCGTCTGCGGATTTCCCGAGATCTGCACGATAACATTGGTGCACAGCTTACTTTTATAATTTCCAGTATCGATAATTTGAAATATGGCTTTAAGGATATCGGTGAAAAACTGGGCAATAAGCTTACGGGCATTAGCAGTTTCACCTCTCAGACCATTTATGAACTGCGCGATACCATTTGGGCGATGAACAAGGAAAACATTACGTTTGAAGATCTTCAGTCACGTATTGCAAACTTTATTGAACACGCCAAAAATGCTTCAGAAAAAACGGATTTTTCCTTCAATATCGATAAAAATGTAGACACAGCCCACGTTTTTACTTCAGTGGAAGGAATGAATGTTTACAGAATTATTCAGGAATCGGTGAACAATTCGTTGAAATATTCCGCTGCCGATGAAATTGAGGTAAATATTTCCAAAACAAATAACAATTACAAAATAGAAGTTACCGATAATGGCGTTGGTTTTGACCTAAACTCAATAGAAATGGGCAATGGGCTGAATAATATGAAAAAACGGGCACAGGAAATTGGTGCAAAACTTCAAGTTAAGTCATCAAAAAAAGGCACGACCATTATTTTGGAAATTGCGTGATACGGCAAATGCCTTATTTCTGAAATGATTTAAAGTGGTATATTTAACTGTCTTTAAACCAACAACTAACCGCAAATGCTGAAGCTAGCCATCGTTGACGACAATTCTTTCCTCATCCACGCCATCAAGGAAAAACTTTCCTTTTTTGACGATGTTTTGGTGAAACACACTTCTTTAAATGGTTCAGAATTATTGACCAAACTACAGGAAAACCATATTCTCGATTTAATTTTAATGGATATTGAAATGCCAGTTTTAAATGGGATTGAAACCACGCAGATTGTAAAACAGAAATACCCCCACATCAAAATAATCATGCTAACGGCTTTTGACAATGACGAGCATATTTTCAATGCCATAAAAGCGGGCGCCGATGGTTATTTATTGAAAGAAATAAACCCAAAAGATTTATACGAAGGAATCATAGAAACATTAAATGGCGGCGCGGCAATGAATCCTTCCATTGCAATGAAAACCTTGAAATTGCTCAGAAATCCAATAGACATCCAAAACCCACGCGACCAAGAGGAAATCTCCCTTTCCACTCGCGAAGTTGAGGTTTTGGAACAGCTCAGTAAAGGATTGAGTTATACCGTAATTGCCGACCATCTTTTTCTTTCGCCCAGCACGGTTCGCAAACACATTGAAAACATTTACAAAAAATTGCAGGTACATAGCAAAATTGAAGCGGTGCAAAAGGCGAAAAACCACAATATTATTTAAAAAATGATTCTGTGGATACTGTAGATACTATGGTTTCTTATGTTGCTCTGTGTTCTCTGTGCCTCTGTGGTTAAAATTATTCAAGGCTGGATTCCCTAAATAAGTCGTAGTTTTATGTTCCATTTCTAAAAACCTTCAGCTTTAAAGATTTTAATATGAAAATAACTTTCTTTCCCAGTTTTGCAATTCTTTTTTTAATTACGCTTTCGGCTTTTTCCCAAGGGAAAAATACGGTTATTGAAAATATTCAAAAAGAGGCTTACGAAAATTCGCAACTTGAAATATTGGCGCACGAACTTTTGGACGATATCGGCCCAAGATTGGTTGGGACGCCGCAAATGAAGCAAGCACACGATTGGGCAGTTCAAAAATATAAAAGCTGGGGAATTTCAGCCGAAAACCAAAAATACGGCGAATGGAAAGGCTGGGAGCGGGGCATCACGCACATTGATATGATATCGCCCAGAGTACAAACTTTGGACGGAACGCAATTGGCGTGGAATCCCGGAACATCTTCAAAAGGCGTAACTGCGGAAGTGATTGTACTTCCGGAAATAAAAGATTCTATTTTTTTTAAAAATTGGCTTCCGAATGTAAAAGGAAAATTCGTAATGATAGCGATGAAGCAGCCAACCGGAAGGCCGGACGATAATTGGGAAGAATATGCCACACCGGAATCTTTCGAAAAAATGAAAAAGGAACGAGAAGCAATGAACAAAACGTGGAACGAAAATATAAAGCGAAGCGGTTACGACAGACGAAGTATTATTCCAGCTTTGGAAGAAGCCGGAGCTTTGGGAATTATTGATTCCTATTGGTCAAAAGGTTTTGGAGTGAACAAAATTTTCGGCGCGCGAACAAAAAAAATTCCGAGTGTAGATATAGAATTGGAAGATTACACTATGCTTTATAGAATGGTGGAACACGGCGACAAGCCCAAAATACGCGTTGTTGCAGAGTCTAAAGATTTAGGCATTGTGCCCACCTTTAATACTATTGCAGAAATAAAAGGGACCGAAAAGCCTGAAGAGTACGTTATTCTCTCGGCGCATTTCGATTCTTGGGATGGCGGAACCGGCTCAACCGACAACGGAACGGGAACTTTGGTTATGATGGAAGCAATGCGGATTCTGAAGAAAATGTATCCCAACCCAAAACGCACAATTTTAGTTGGGCATTGGGGAAGTGAAGAGCAGGGATTAAATGGTTCTTCGGCATTTGTGGAGGACCATCCCGAAATTGTAAAAAATATTCAAGCAGTGTTCAACCAAGACAATGGAACTGGACGCGTTGTAAAAATTAACGGTGCAGGTTTTGTGCAATCCTATGATTATATGGCGCGCTGGTTGCGGGCGGTGCCAGATACAATTAGAAAAAATATTGAAACAACTTTTCCCGGTTCGCCGGCGCGTGGTGGGTCTGACAATGCAAGTTTTGTTGCCGCCGGAGCACCAGCGTTCAGTTTAAGTTCGCTGAGTTGGGCGTATTGGAATTATACTTGGCACACCAACCGAGATACATACGATAAAATTGTTTTTGACGATGTGCAAAGTAATGTAATTCTAACAGCAATTTTAGCCTATATGGCTTCGGAAGATGATTCAAAAACTTCGCGAGAGCAAGTCATTTTGCCGATTGATGAGAAAACGGGTGAGCGGCAAACATGGCCAACCCCGAGAGTTCCGGAAAGAAAAGGGGGATTATAAATTTTGTATTAAAAACCACGAATTCACGAATATTTTTAAAAAATTATTCGTGAATTCGTGGTGAAAACAAGTTTAGATTCCAAATGCTTCCCTCACCTTATCAACATAATCAAGTTTTTCCCAAGTAAAAAGCTCCACTTCCTTTTCAATTTTTCCGTTGTACGGACTTTCAAAAGTTTTGGTAATAGTCTGTGGTTCCCTTCCCATGTGCCCGTAAGATGCAGTTTCGGAATAGATCGGATTTCTTAATTTCAATCTTTTTTCAATGGCAGCTGGGCGCATATTGAAGATTTCAGAAACCTTTTTTGCAACTTCCCCATCAGAAATTTTCAGGTTGGAAGAATTGTAGGTATTCACAAATATTGATGTTGGTTCCACCACGCCAATTGCGTAGCTCACTTGCACTAAAACTTCATCGGCAACACCCGCTGCAACTAGGTTTTTTGCAATATGTCTGGCAGCGTACGCAGCACTTCTATCCACTTTACTTGGGTCTTTTCCGCTGAAAGCACCGCCTCCATGGGCGCCTTTTCCGCCATAGGTATCAACGATTATTTTTCTGCCCGTTAGGCCAGAATCCCCGTGTGGGCCGCCAATTACAAATTTTCCGGTTGGGTTTATATGATAAACTATTTCATCATTAAACAATTTCTGAACATATTCCGGAAGTTGTTTTTTCACTCTTGGCATCAAAATTTCCTTTATATCCTTTTTGATTTTTGAGAGCATTTTTTCGTCCTTATCAAATTCGTCATGTTGCGTGGATACAACAATAGCAACTATTTTTTGTGGAATATTATCATCGCTGTATTCAATAGTAACCTGGCTCTTTGCATCAGGACGCAAATATTTAATTTCAGAATCTTCACGCCGAAGTGCTGCCAATTCGATCAAAATTTTATGCGATATATCCAACGCCAAAGGCATATAATTTTCCGTTTCCCTCGTAGCGTACCCGAACATCATCCCTTGGTCACCCGCACCCTGTTCTTCTTTGTTTTCACGGTCCACACCTTGGTTTATATCTTGCGATTGCTCGTGAATTAATGAAATTACACCACAGGAATCGCCGCTAAATTTATATTCACCCTTAGTGTACCCAATTTTATTGATCACCTCGCGCGCAATATTTTGCACATCGAGGTAGGTATTGCTTTTCACTTCGCCCGCCAAAACTACCTGTCCGGTGGTAACTAATGTTTCACAAGCAACTTTACTTTCGGGATCGAAAGCTAAAAAGTTATCCAAAAGCGCATCGCTAATCTGATCCGCAACTTTATCAGGGTGTCCTTCAGAAACACTTTCCGAAGTAAATAAATAGGCCATAAATTGTATTTAAAATTTTATAAAAACTGAATTGACATAGGACTGAAAGACATAATATTTAAGACTAATAATTGTAAATGATATTTTTAGTCCTACGTCCTACATCACCAAGTCTTAAGTCCTTTTTTCAGAAGATTTGACGGAAGCGCCAAAGGGAAGTTTTCACTGTCTTTAGCGTTTTTTATTGAGGTTGCAATCAGTCAAATCTTTCCTCTTAATTTGTCTTGGGCAAAAGTAAAAAAATTAAACGAATAGCAATTTTATTTGAAGTTTTTTGAGAAAATATTTGGTTATTAAATTTTTCTGACGCTATATTTGCGCTCACAAAGTTCAAAACTTTATTGAAATGTTATCAAGAAAGGCCGAGGGAATAGACCCTATGACGCCTTAGCAACCTCCCGACCATTCGGGGAAGGTGCTACATTCTACAACGATCCCGATTGTATCGGGATTGGCGATAGATAACGACAAGACAATTTTTTCGTTCCTGAAAAAGTTGCTTTCATTCTTTTTAACATTTTTCTATTGTTCCGAATTCAATTCGGAATTGACTTTTGGTTTAATCTATTTATTAACTCAAAAAAATTAGAAAAATGAGTGCAACAAAAATTATCCATTCTATTCCAAGTGATCCGTTAACGGGAGCTATTTCCGTTCCGGTTTACCAAACTTCAACCTTTATCCAAGAAGCGCCAGGCGTAAACAAAGGTTTTGATTACGCCCGAAGCAACAACCCAACACGCAAAGTGCTGGAAGATGTAGTTGCAAAACTTGAAAACGGCCATTCTGGCTTTGCCTTCGCAACTGGCTTAGCGGCAATTGATTCGGTTTTGAAATTGCTTTCTGCCGGAGATGAAATCGTCGCGGTGGACGATATTTACGGCGGTGCGTACCGACTTTTCACCCACGTATACGAAAAACTGGGAATAAAAGTAAACTACGTTGATGCTACCGAAGTTGAAAACGTAGCAAATGCCGTTTCAAACAAAACAAAACTGGTTTGGATTGAATCTCCAACCAATCCAACGTTGAAAATTTCAGACATCGAAGCGATTTCAAAAATGGCGAAAAGTGTAAATGCCCTTTTGGTTGTTGACAATACTTTTGCATCGCCAATTGCCCAAAAACCAATTGATTTAGGTGCGGACATTGTAATTCACAGTGGTACAAAATACATCGGCGGCCATTCCGATTTGGTTGCTGGTTTGGTGATTACAAACACGCAAGAACTTTCAGAAAAAATCAAATTTGTTCAAAATGCTTCTGGTGGAATTTTAGGTCCGTGGGATTGTTTTTTAACAATTCGCGGAATTGAAACGTTGGACATTCGTTATAAAAAGCAATGCGAAAACGCCTTGAAAGTAGCCTTGTTTTTGGAAAGTCAAGATGCAGTTGAAAAAGTGCATTACCCAGGTTTGAAAACCCACAAAAATCACGAAATCGCTAAAAAACAGCAAAACGGTTTGTTTGGCGGAATAATTTCTTTCAGTCTAAAAGATGATACGCAGGAAGCTGCAGTAAAATTTGTGACCAATACAGAATATTTCAAATTGGCCGAAAGTCTCGGCGGCGTTAAAAGTTTGCTTTGCCATCCCGCGCAAATGACTCACGCCTCCATTCCGCGTGAAATTCGTTTAAATGCCGGAATAAACGATTCACTAATCCGACTTTCCTGCGGAATTGAAGATGCCGAAGATTTGATAAACGATCTTTCCGAAGCTTTTAAAATCATTGAAAAGTCCAAAGAAATTCTAACCTATTAAATTTAAACAAGATGAGTGCAGAAACAATAGAACTTCCTTTGGAACAATTGATAAATCTGGAAAAGATTAAAAAGAAAAAAATAAACATTGCAATTTTTGGTCACGGAAATGTAGGCAGCCATTTGGTGAACCAAATAATTTCCTCAAAAGAAGAAATCTCCCGAAGACGCGATTTGGAGCTGAATATTTTTGCAATAGCAAATTCAAAAACCGTATTACTTCAGCAAAATGGATTGACCAAAAATTGGATTGAGGAAAAAATAGAATTGGGAAAGGAATATAATCCCGAAGAAGTTATTTCCTTCGCAAAAAACAACAATCTTCAAAATCTAATTTTGGTTGATAACACCGCCGATTCTGGCTTTGTCCAAAATTATTCGGCCTTTGTTGAAAACGGGTTTCATTTGGTTTCATCAAACAAGATTGCCAATACGTTGGATTTGAATTTTTATAAAGGACTTCGCCAAAAACTGACTTCAAAAAAACGCCATTATTTATATGAAACAAATGTTGGCGCTGGACTTCCGTTGATTGATACAATAAAACTTTTGCATCTGTCAGGCGAAAATATCACCCGAATTCGTGGGGTTTTTTCAGGCTCGTTGAGTTATATTTTTAACACTTTTTCAGAGGAAGATAGAACTTTTAGTTCGGTTTTAAAATCGGCAATTGACAAAGGATTTACAGAACCAGACCCGCGTGAAGACCTTTGCGGCAATGACGTTGGACGAAAATTGCTTATCTTGGCTCGTGAATTGGATTTGCATAATGAGTTTGAAGATATTTCCATTCAAAACCTAATTCCAAAAGGTTTGCGAAGCATTTCAAAAGAAGAATTTTTTGAACGTTTGAAAGAGTTAGATGTTCCATTTCAAATAAAAAAGAAGAACCAATCGAAAGATTCTGGTTTCCGTTACGTTGCAGATTTGCACGGCGATTTGTCAAAAGAAACGGGTGCGCTTTTGGATGTAAGTTTGGTTTCGGTCCCCAAAAATAGTATGTTGGGCGCATTGAAAGGCAGCGATTCAATTTTTGAAATATACACCGAAAGTTACGGCGACAATCCAATTGTAATTCAAGGCGCAGGAGCGGGAGCTGCTGTGACGGCGCGAGGTGTTTTCGGGGATATTTTGCGGATAAGCGATAAAGATTGAAATAGACGTAAGACGCAAGATCGCTGGGCTGTAAGACATAAGACTAAAATTAATTTTATGAAAGTAGAACTTAACAGAATAAACCACAACTATCTTTTTGAAGCAAAAGGTGCTTCCGGCGTTCCCGTTTTCATCGACAATAAAACAGATGATATCCCAAAAGGCGCCAGTCCGATGGAACTTTTGTTGATGGGCGTTGGCGGTTGCAGCGCGATAGATGTTATAATGATTTTGAAGAAACAACGGCAGGAAATTACTTCCTATAAAATGGAAGTGGAAGGCCAGCGTAAGGAAGTACGCGACGCAAAACCGTTTGAGTCAATGCACGTAACCCTTTATTTGGAAGGCAAAATAGACGAAGCAAAAGCCCTCCGCGCGGCGCAACTTAGTTTTGAAAAATATTGTTCCGTTTCCATTACGCTCGAAGCTTCAGTGCAAATTACATACAGCATGGTTTTAAATGGTAAATCGTTGGAAGTGGTAAAAGGATAAAAGGACTAAAAGACGAAAGGACGAATTTCCTTTTGTCTTTTAGCGCAGCGGTCTTGAATCTTTCAGCGAAGCGGTCTTTTGTCTTTTAGCGCAGCGGTCTTGAATCTTGCAACGCAGCGGTCTTACGTCTTTTTCAAAACTTAATTTTGTATTCTAAACTTTATCCCTTTACTTTGTTCAAGTTCATATTCATAGTTAAAAGTTATCAAGAAAGGCCGAGGGAATAGACCCTTTGACGCCTTAGCAACCCTTAAATTCCCGAGTAGACGGGAATCTCATAATTTAAGAAGGTGCTACATTCTATCCGGTTTTTGCGGAATAGATAACAACAAATAGGTTTTTCCTTCACCTTTTCTTGATATAATTTTTTTATGGCGTGCCCCTTCGGGTCGGGCTTTCCGCTGCAATCTTTTTTTCGTTCCTCAAAAAAGGATTTCCGCTGCAATCCCTCACGCAGATTTGAACTCCAATTAAAAAATCAAGAAATGAATAAAATACAACAAGCTCTTCAAAACCGAATATTGATCCTCGATGGCGCAATGGGCACGATGTTGCAGCGCTATAAATTTTCCGAAGAGGATTTTCGTGGCGAACGTTTTAAGGATTTTCATAAATCCGTTCAAGGAAATAACGATTTACTTTCCATTACACAGCCAAAAGCAATTGCGGAAATCCATTCCAAATATTTCGCAGCAGGTGCAGATATTGTGGAAACCAACACATTTTCAAGCACCACAATCGCAATGGCAGATTATGATATGCAGGATTTGGTGTATGAATTGAATTACGAATCTGCTAAAATCGCAAAAAAAGTAGCTGAGGAATTCACCGTAAAAGAGCCACACAAACCACGTTTTGTAGCCGGAGCCATTGGCCCCACAAACAAAACGGCAAGTATGAGTCCGGATGTAAACGATCCCGGTTTTCGTGCCATTTCTTTTGAAGAATTGCGCGTTGCCTACAAACAACAATGCGAAGCTTTGATTGATGGGGGCGTGGATCTTCTTTTGGTAGAAACCATTTTTGATACGTTGAATGCAAAAGCAGCGCTTTTCGCAATCGATGAAATAAAAGAAGAACGGAATATCGACATCCCAATAATGATAAGCGGAACAATAACCGACGCTTCGGGAAGAACGTTATCGGGGCAAACTGCAGAGGCATTTTTGATTTCAATTTCGCACATTCCTCTTTTGAGCGTAGGTTTCAATTGTGCTTTGGGCGCCAAACAACTCACGCCCCATCTCGAAGTGATAGCAAACCGCACCAATCTTGCCGTGAGCGCCTATCCAAATGCTGGGTTGCCAAACGCGTTCGGCGAATACGATGAAAGTCCCGAGCAAATGGCTTCGCAGGTGAAGGAATATTTGGACAAACAATTAGTGAATATCATTGGTGGTTGTTGCGGCACAACACCCGAACATATAAAAGCAATTGCAGAAATAGCCTCCCAATATAAACCGCGACCTGTTTTTCAATCTGAAAATCTTGCTGTATGATTCCCACAAAAAGAGAAGTTGAACAAGTTTATGAGCGAGTAAAACCGTATGTTCACAACACGCCCGTTCTGAAATCAGCCTACTTAAACGAACTTTCCGGCGCTGAGGTTTTCTTCAAATGTGAGAATTTTCAAAAGATGGGTGCTTTTAAAATGCGCGGTGCAACCAATGCCATTTTACAACTTTCCGAAGCACAAAAAAAAGCGGGAGTGGTAACCCATTCATCGGGAAATTTTGCGCAAGCACTTTCATTGGCAGCTAAAAATCTTGGCGTGAAAGCCTATATAGTGATGCCCGAAAATGCTCCTCAAGTAAAAAAAGAAGCGGTTAAAGGTTATGGTGGAATTATCACAGAATCAGAATCAACACCAATTGCGAGAGAAACCGAAGCCGAACGAATCCAAAAAGAAACTGGCGCAACATTTATCCATCCTTCAAACGATAGAAATGTGATTCTTGGCAATGCAACTTCGGCAGCGGAATTATTACACGCACACCCCGATTTGGATTACGTTTTCACGCCCGTTGGCGGCGGCGGATTGATTGCGGGCACTTCACTTTCGGTAAAATATTTCGGAAAAAACTGCAAAACAATCGGTGGCGAACCTTTTGAAGTTGATGATGCTTTCCGAAGTCTAAAAAATGGGAAAATAGAATTCAACGAAACCACGAACACCATTGCCGACGGACTCAAAACATTTCTCGGCGATGTAAATTTCCCAATAATAAAAGAATTGGTTTCGGAAATTATTAGGGTTGAAGAAGTCGAAATAATTTCAGCAATGAAACTTATTTGGGAACGAATGAAAATAATAATAGAACCGAGTAGCGCAGTTGCTTTCGCAGCCTTGCTCCGCGAAAAAAAACGATTTAAAAATAAAAAAGTTGGAATTATTATTTCCGGTGGAAATGTGGATTTGAAGAATTTACCTTTTTAGTTGATTGTTGTTGGTTGATAGTTGATGGGTAAAAATGAAAAGAATAGTTTAGTTAAAAATAAAGAACATAGTATAACATTATAAAAAATAAAATAGTATGAGAATCCAGCAACCATCAACTAATAACTAACAACCAACTTATGGAATATAGAGATTTAGATGTTTGGAAATTTTCTCGAAAACTTGTCAATTCTGTTTATGAGTTGACGAAAAGTTTTCCGAGAGAGGAATTATATGGGTTGACAAATCAAATAAGAAAATGTGCAATATCCATTCCGTCTAATATCGCAGAAGGTTGCGGGAGAAGAACTTCAAAAGACACAATTCAATTTTTATATATCTCCAGAGGTTCATTGTATGAATTGGAAACACAATTATTCCTTGCGTTAGATCAAAATTTTATAAATGAAATTCAAATAAATGATATCATGCTTCGAATTGAAAGTTGTAAAAAATTGTTGAATAGGTTTATTAATTATTACAAAAAATTATAATGAACGTCCATCAACCAACAACTATCAACCAACAACCAAAATACCTGAAATTATCAGGTTTAGAACCTTTAATCATCACCTCCGAAAGCAATTTCATAAACGTGGGGGAACGCACCAATGTAGCCGGTTCAAAGAAATTTCTTCGATTAATTAAAGATAGAAATTTTGAAGAAGCCCTTTCCGTGGCGCGTGAACAGGTTGAAAATGGCGCGCAGATTATCGACATCAATATGGACGATGGTTTGATTGATGGCAAAGAGGCAATGGTGAAATTTTTAAACCTTGTAATTGCCGAGCCGGATATTTCTCGCGTGCCCATTATGATTGATAGTTCCAAATGGGAAATTATTGAAGCTGGATTGCAGGTTGTTCAAGGGAAATGTGTGGTGAATTCTATCAGTTTAAAGGAAGGCGAAGCTGAGTTTATCCACCACGCAAAACTCATAAAACGCTACGGCGCCGCAGTAATCGTGATGGCTTTTGATGAAACTGGACAAGCTGATAATTACGACCGAAGAATTGAAATCGCCAGCAGATCGTATGATATTTTGGTTAATCAAGTAAAGTTCGCACCCGAGGATATTATTTTCGATTTAAATATTTTTCCTGTGGCAACAGGGATGGACGAACATCGAAAAAATGCAATAGATTTTATTGAAGCCACGCGTTGGGTTCGGGAAAATCTGCCACACGTGAGTGTGAGTGGTGGTGTGAGCAATGTTTCGTTCAGTTTTCGTGGAAATGATCCCGTTCGCGAGGCGATGCATTCGGTGTTTTTGTACCACGCCATTCAGGCCGGAATGAACATTGGGATTGTAAATCCGGCGATGTTGGAGGTTTATGACGATATTCCAAAAGATCTGTTGGAACGCGTTGAAGATGTTATGCTAGACCGTCGAGACGATGCCACGGAACGTTTATTGGATTTTGCCGAAACTGTAAAAGGAACTACCAAAGAAAGTAAAATTGATTTGTCTTGGCGCGAAGAACCGTTGCAAAACCGCATTACGCGAGCCTTGGTAAAAGGAATCGACGAATTCATTTTAGAAGATATCGAAGAAGCCAGACAAAATGCCGATAAACCAATTGAAGTAATTGAAGGCAATTTAATGACCGGAATGAACGTGGTTGGCGACCTTTTCGGAAGCGGAAAAATGTTTTTGCCGCAAGTGGTGAAATCGGCTCGGGTTATGAAAAAAGCGGTGGCGTATCTGATGCCATACATAGAGGCCCCCCTGCCCCCCGAAGAGGGGGGTTCCAAAAAGAATGGTAAAAAATCCATTAATAAAATATATAATTGGAAGACGGCAGACCCTATGATGTATGGGTTAATGAAGGATTTTGCAAAAAGAATGCGCAGTGTTCCTACGGATGCAGAGCGGGTAATCTGGAATTTAATACGTGGAAAAAAACTGGAGGGCTTTAAATTTAGAAGGCAACATATTATAGGTTCATATATTGCAGATTTTATCTGTTTACAAGAAAACCTAATAATTGAAATTGATGGATTGATCCATCAGCTTCCCGAACATAAGCTAAATGATCAGGAAAGAACCAAATGGCTTGAAGAAAAAGGATATGAAGTAATTCGTTTTTCAAATGAGGAAGTATTTAAAAATACAGACAAGGTATTAGACAAAATCGTAAATAAGATTAAATCGCTTTCTTCAGAAAGAGAGATAAAGAACCCCCCTTCGGGGGGCAGGGGGGCTGGTAGAATCTTGCTTGCCACCGTAAAAGGCGATGTTCACGACATTGGAAAAAATATTGTCGGCGTTGTTTTGGCGTGTAATAATTATGAAATAATCGATTTGGGCGTAATGGTTCCGCCGGAAAAAATAATTGCAACCGCAAAATATGAAAACGTGGATGCCATTGGGTTGAGCGGTTTGATAACACCATCTTTGGACGAAATGGTTTTTTTGGCGAAAGAAATGCAAAGGCAAAATTTTAAAGTTCCCTTATTGATTGGCGGAGCAACAACCAGCAAAGCACACACAGCTGTAAAAATTGATCCGCAATACGAATGTGCTGTAGTTCATATAAACGATGCTTCGCGGGCGGTTACGGTTGTAGGCGATTTGCTGAAAAAGGAAACTTCAGATTCTTATAAAGTGAATTTGAAGAAAGAATACGATATTTTCAGAAAGGATTTTTTAAAACGACAAAGGGTGAAAACCTATATTTCGATTCAGGAAGCGCGACAAAACAAGTTTCAAATCGATTGGAGCACTTCAGAAATTAAAAAACCGAATCGGTTGGGCGTCCAGGTTTTAAGGAATTTCGATTTAAAGCTTTTGGAAGAATATATTGATTGGACACCGTTTTTCAGAAGTTGGGAATTGCACGGCAGATATCCAAATATTTTGACGGATGAAGTTGTGGGCACGCAAGCTTCGGAATTGTTTGAGGACGCTAAACAAATGCTTCAAAAAATAATTTCAGAAAAACTATTGGAAGCGAGAGCTGTTTTTGGAATTTTTGAGGCGAATACGGTAAATGACGATGATATTGAAATTCAGAATTCAGAATTCAGAATTCAGAATTATTTTTTCCGAACCCTTCGCCAACAATCCCAAAAAGCAAAAGGAAAACCAAACATCGCTTTAGCAGATTTTATTGCTACGAAAGAAAGCGGAATCCAGGATTACATTGGCTGTTTCTGTGTGAGCACAGGTTTTGGAACTGCGGAGTTGGCTGCGAAATATGTAGCGGAACACGATGACTATAACGCCATTATGGTCAAGGCATTGGCAGACCGATTGGCGGAAGCCTTTGCGGAATACCTTCACAAAAAAGTACGCACCAACTATTGGGGCTATGCTTCCGAAGAAAATCTTTCAAACGAAGATCTTATTTCAGAAAAATATAAAGGAATCCGGCCCGCGCCCGGCTATCCAGCTTGCCCAGACCATTTGGAAAAAATCACAATTTGGGAAATTCTAAATGTAAAAGAAAATATTGATGTTGAATTGACCGAAAGTCTGGCAATGTGGCCGGCAGCTTCGGTTTCTGGTTATTATTTTGCGAATCCCGAAGCGCGATATTTT
>Ga0209344_10001352_pt1 | contig 32521 bp, 32 predicted proteins | sample Cruoilmetagenom6_FD_187293 | JGI IMG/M metagenome (GOLD analysis project Ga0209344, IMG submission 187293) | Oil polluted marine microbial communities from Coal Oil Point, Santa Barbara, California, USA - Santa Barbara Oil Seep Sample 6 (SPAdes)... | ecosystem: Environmental > Aquatic > Marine...
GGCGGGATCAGCCTGGCCCGCAGATCAAGCGCCATGAAATCATAGGGCGCGATCCACATCGCACCGATGACCAGCACCGCAATCAGCGCGATCCAGAAAAGCGCCACAAGCACCAAAGGTGGCCATGCTTCGAAGAAGGCCTGCATCCGGTTTTTGGCAGTGAACACGCTGCCGCTTGTGTTGGTGGCTGTTGACGGTTCGAAGTTCGGTGTTGTTTCAAGTGTCATTGTCAGCTCCCGGCCTTGAGCCGTTTGATACGCAGGCGCGGATCGACGATTCCGTAGAGAATATCGACAGCGAGATTGGCACCGACCATGGTCAATCCGACGAGCAACAGGATCACCTGCACCACGGCCAGATCGCGGTTGGCCACCGCATTGACCAGAAGCCGCCCGACGCCCGGCCACGAAAACACGCTTTCCACCACGACCGCGCCGGCGACGAGTGAACCGACCAGAAACCCGATGATCGTCAGCGTCGGAATTGCCGCGTTCGGAAGTGCGTGGTTGCGGACCACATCACGCCACAACAGGCCCTTGGCCGACGCGGTGCGGATGTAAGGCTGACCCAGTACTTCGAGCATGGCCGAGCGAGTGAAGCGAGCAATCACCGCTGCACCAACCAGCCCCATGGTCACGGTCGGAAGCACCGCGTGCGCCCAGGTATCCGAGCCGCCGGATGGCAACCAGCCGAGCCAGACGGCGAACACCATCGCCAGCACCAGTCCAAGCACGAAGCTGGGGACAGTAAAGCCCGCCACCGAAAGCATCATGATCAGGCGGTCGACCCAGCTGTTTCTGTAAAGCGCCGCCGTTACACCCGCGGGCAGACCAATGCAAAGCTTGAGCAACAGTGCCGGCAATGTGATGGCCAGTGTCAACGGGATACGTTCGCTCACCACTTCAAGGGCGGTTCGCCCGTCGCGCATGGACACACCCAGGTCACCCTGAAACACGGCTGCGAAATACTTCAGGTACTGCACCCAGATCGGCTGATCCAGCCCCCAGTTGCGGCGGAAAGCCTCGAATGCCTCGGGTGGAGCTTCCGGCCCGAGGATGATGATTGCCGGATCGCCTGACAATCGCAGCACAACGAAGGCCGCGGACACGATGAGTGTCACCGTGACGAGCGCCCGGAAGATTTTCATCAACAGATACTGAACCATTTACTCTACTCCGCCGCCTGAACCACTGCTGCGGCTCCGTCATTGACAAGGTGGCAGGCCACTGCGTGGCCACCACTGGAAACGAGTTGCGGCACTTCGTTGCGGCAGGAGGATTGCGCAATCGGGCAACGTGTATGGAAGGCGCATCCCGACGGCACATCGACCGGGCTGGGCGGATCCCCCTCAAGCACAATGCGCTCGCGCTTTCCGCGCCGGGCCGGCGTCGGAATGGCGGAGACCAGTGCCTTGGTGTAAGGGTGCTGAGGACGCAGGAAGACATCTTCCGGCAGCCCCGCCTCGACGATGCGGCCCAGATACATCACCGCGACACGGTCCGACATCTGGCGGACGACCTTGAGGTCGTGGCTGATGAACAATGCTGCAAATCCGGTGCGCTCGCGCAGATCATCGAGCAGGTTGAGCACCTGCGCCTGGATTGACACATCGAGAGCAGAGACCGGCTCGTCGCAGACAAGCAGATCCGGCTCGAGTGCCAGCGCCCGCGCGATCACAACCCTCTGGCGCTGGCCACCGGACAGCTCATGCGGATACCGCATCGCCTGATCCGGCCTCAGGCCGACTGCATCCATCAAGCCCGACGCCCTTTCGGTGCGTTCGGCGGCTGACATTTCCGGATTGTGAATCTCGAAAGGTTCGCCGATCTGGGTGACCACCGGAAGCCGGCGGTCGAGAGCGCCCAGAGGATCCTGATAGATCATTTGCATACGGCGCCTGAGCGCGCGCCAATGGGCATCGTGTTTGGCCGTCACCGGTGTCCCGGCGAACTCGACCGTACCCGATGTTGCCGGGATCAGGCCAAGTACCAGTTTGGCGGTGGTTGATTTACCGCATCCCGATTCACCGACAAGGCCAAGCGTCTTGCCGGCCTCGATTGCAAAGGACACCCCGTCAACCGCCTTGAGCGACGCCTTGCGGCCAAACAGGCCCTCCGGGATATGAACTTCGTAATGGCGTTTGAGATCGCGGACCCGCAACAGATCGGTCATGCCGGCACCAGAACACGTTTGACTTTTGCTGCAGGCGCAGCTTCAACCGGCGCTTCTTCCTGCCGGCATTTCACACAAGCGGCGAAATGGTTGTCGCCGTTGCCGAACGGCAGGAAGTCAGGCATCGCAACATCGCATTCGCCACTGGCAATGGCGCAACGTGGCGCGAAACTGCAGCCAGGTGGCAGTCGATCTGGAGCTGGCACCGTGCCGGGAATGGATTCGAGGCGACGGCGAGGTCCATCGATATCAGGGAGCGCCGCAATCAGGCCCTTGGTGTAAGGATGGGCGGGATTTTCAAACAGCGTGCCGGTGTCGGCCTGTTCGATGACTCGTCCGCCATACATCACCGCAACGCGATCACTCATATCGGCAACGACACCGAGATCGTGCGAAATCAGAACCAACGCCATGCCGGTGTCGCGGCGCAATTCTGTCAGCAGATCGAGGATCTGTGCCTGAATGGTTGCGTCCAGCGCGGTGGTTGGCTCATCCGCAATCAGCAATTCGGGTTCGCCGGCCAAAGCCATGGCGATCATGATGCGCTGGTTCATGCCACCGGACATTTCGTGCGGGTATTCACGCAGTCGCCGTGTCGCGTTGGCGATGCCGACCCGGTCAAGCAGCCGGGCCGCTTCGGCATTGGCGGCCGCTCCGGTCAAACCGCGGTGCAGCTTCAGCGCCTCGTTGATTTGCCGGCCGATGCGATGGACCGGATTGAGCGAACTCGAAGGGTCCTGGAAGATCATGGCGATGCGCCCGCCACGCAGACGAGAGAGCGCATTCTCGTCGATGCCTGCGATTTCATCACCATTGAGCTGGACGGAACCTGAAATCCTCGCCCGGCTGCCGAGCAACCCAAGCGCCGCAAGCCAGGTGATGGACTTGCCGCAGCCGGATTCGCCGACAACACCAAGAACCTCGCCCTTGGCAACGTCCAGATTGACGCCATGAAGCGCCCGGACGAAGCGTTTTCCCTGATCGAAATCGATCTTCAGATCCTTGACCGACAGAAGCGTTTTCATGGCACTTTCCCCGTTACAATGGAAAAGGCCGGGGCGCCTCATGCGCCCCGGCCTCCCGGTCTCAGTTTGCAGGTACGACGACCCGGAAGTTGTCAGGACGGAAATCCATCGACTGCAGACCGGACCAGTTCCATTCGAGATCCTTGCGCTTGCCGAAGAAGATCGCGCTCTGGTGAAGAACCGTGTAGGCCGGGTCTTCGCGCTCGGCGATTTCAAGCATCCGGCGGAATGACGCGCGGCGCTCTTCGAGATCGGTCGAGGTTTCCAGCTTGATGCAGAGTTTGTTGAACTCTTCATTGGTCCATTCGCCGACCTGCTGCTGCTGGCCGTTCTGGCAATGCTGGTTGACGATGGAGGAAACCGGGTCCGGGAACGGAGCCGAGTTCGACCAGTCGCGGACCATGCGCGGGCCGCTCTCGGTGTCAAAGATCTGCTGCCAGTTTTCCTTCATCTCGATCTTCACGTTGAGACCGATCTGGCGGAAAGACTCTGCGTTGATCTGGGCGGTGGAAACCTGGTTGGTGTAGTAGTTGTTGAGAACCCGGAAGGTGATTTCCTCACCATTGTAGCCGGATTCCTTGACCAGTTTCTTGGCCAGGTCCATGTCGTATTCCGGGACGGTCCAGTCGGACAGGAACATGTCGCCGTAATAGGACCACTGCAGACCGGCCGGGACCGCGGTACGACCGTCCCAAAGGGTCTCGACGATGGTGTCACGATCAATCGCGTGGGTCATCGCCTGACGGATCTTGGGGTTCTGCATCGGGCCGTTGTTCTTGTCGAACACCATCAGACGGTGGTTGGTGATCGGGCCGCCCACAACTTCGAACTTGGCGTTGGATTCAACGGTGCTGATCTGATCCGGCGGCAGATCGGTGATGAAGTCATATTCGCCAGACAGCAGGCCATTCACGCGGCTGGCAACTTCCGGAACCACTGCAAAGCGCAGCGTCTTGACCGGCGGCGTACCGCCCCAATAGTCGTCATGGGCTTCAAGCACGAGAATGTTGTCAGGCTTGAACTCGGCAACCTTGTAAGGTCCGGTGCCGACCGGCTTCTGGGCGAAAGCGAGCCAGGACTCGGCCTCTTCATAGGCGCGCTTGGACAGGATTTCCGCGCCGTAGCGGGAGATGCGGCCTTCAAGCGTCGGGTCGGCAACGGTCGAGACGAAGCGGACTGTCATGTCGTCGACTTTTTCAACGCGGTCGAGGTTTGGCCAGGCGCGCATTGCAACAGCTGCGACTTCGGCCGGCGGCACTTTGCCGCCCGCAACAGTGCTGGCGCTCGAGGTGAACAGCGTCTTGCCGTCCTTGCGTGCATCATCCTGCTCGTCGAGAAGGCCGAAACGTTCCTTGGAGAAAGTGAAGACAACGTCATCGGCCGTCATCACGTCGCCATTGTGAAACTTGACGTCAGGACGCAGCTTGAGTTCGACGGTCTTCTCGTCGATGCGCTTCCACTCGGTCGCAAGGCCTGGCTTCTGCGGCAGGTCAGCATTCTGCCGGTCGTAGTCGATCAGGGTCTCGAACATCGAATAGAATACACGGGCGCCAACATTAGACTGTTCGCGCAGCACGTCGAGTGCGCCTGCGTTGACAATCTGCTGGACAGCTACAGTGATTTCGGGGCGCTCCTGCGCCAATGCCTGTCCGGGGACAGTCAGCATTGTCGTTGCCAGGAGTAATGCGCCAATCATGGCTTTAGGCTTGCGGATAAGGGTCATGTTCCGTTCCTCAAATTCCGATATGGGGCTTGTACTTCGCGATCTTGCCCAGGGTCCGTCACCAGCCCCGAAGACCCGGAAAGAGGTAAGGCCGGTTTGTGACGTTCCGGATTCGACTCCGTAAATTTTTAATGACAGTTCACAGGTTCAGGCGTTGTCGGCGGCCCGGCAAGGTACGGGCACTCAAATACGCCCACCTCTTAGCGGGATGCTTTGCCTCCCGCTGCCGGCGGCCCGAACAAGATATTGCCGGAACTCACCCGCGTCGGCTTCCAGGCGTGTTTCATGGCTCTCGGGAGCCTGTTTGCCGATCACGGCATCCAGCGGCAGCCCGGTCATCGACGCAAGCCGGTCGATTCCGAGCGCAGCAAGCACGGTTGGGACAATGTCTGTCAGGTTGGCATGATCATTGACGTGAGCGGCAGCGACGCCTGCGCCGCCAAATGCAAGCAGGGTGTTCATCTCGTAGAGGTTGAGACCACCATGCATGCCGCCTCCGACCGGCACGTTCACGCCCGTAGTGTATATGCCGGATCCTGCAAGACCATGCTGATCGGCCTTCTCGCAGGACCGTCCGACCCAGTAGATGTCCGGAGCGCGGGAATGATCGGCGCCAACCAGAGCCCGGTCGAATGCACCGGTAATGACCGGCTCTCCGTCCTCACCAGCCCGGCAGAATAACATGCCTGTTTGCTGCATCTCCATCAGTGCCCCGCCAAGCGATTGCAGCCGAACCGGATCCCCGGATTTCAGCGTGATGCCAGCTGTAGCCCCCGGTGTGACCAGAACCTCTGTTCCGGCCTCGTCGCGGTGTCCCGCCTCAAATCCCCTGGCCCGGAGCGCGGCAACAAGATCGAACGCCGAAGTGGTCGCGATCTGGCCATGATCGCTCATCGCGATCAGCATCGTTTCGTCAGCCTGATCCGAGGCACGGACGCTGTCCAGAACTTGGCCGAAACAGGCGTCCACATGTGCCGTGGCAGTCGCGGATTGCTGCGATCCGATTTCGTGGAAATGATAGGAAGTGTCGGGTTCCGAGTACCATATGACAGAGACATCTGGCTGCAGCCCAGGCAATACCAGTTCGGTCAGGACCCGTGTCGCATAGGTAGCCTGATCAAGTTTCGGCGACGGTCCGGCTGGAAGCGGTCCAAAGCGTTCTACCGCCTGATCAACCGCCTCCGGCGTATCGCTGTGGTCCCGCCCGTTGATGGAAAAGGTCCAGTGACCATGCTCCCTGGCGCGATGATTGAGAAGCCAGGCTGAGCCCGCCGATCCCGAATGGACAACGGCCAGCCTCTTGCCCGCAGCGGCCAGGGCGCAGCCAAGCCCCTCGGCCTCGACAAACGCCCCGTCATGCCAGGCATTTGCGCTTCTGATATGCGCGGCGCGCGAGGTGTCGAGCGGCTCACCTCCCGCGATTGCCGGATGGAAGAAGGCATTGTTGACAATGCCGTGCTGCGACGGATGCGATCCGGTGGCAAAGCTGGTGGTGGCAACACGGGTCATCGAGGGAAACACTGACCGCGCTTCCCGGTACCAAAGCCCGCCTGCCAGAAAACGATGCAGATTGGGGGTCAGCGCTTGCGAAATCCGATCTGGCCGTAGCCCGTCAAACACAGCGATGACCACGCGCGAAACTTTGCTTGTCACTTTTACAGTCTCCTTGATCCGACCTTCCCCGGTCTAAGCCCGCAATGCGACAGTCATGCTACGGGTCTGGGGGATCCGGGGGCAACGGACAAGCTTCATCAAATCGTCATGCTTCTGATAACTGCCCGTCGCATGACCAGCGCTATAGCGGATCCCGCATGCGGGGCCCGATTGACCTCGCTCAATCAAGAGAAGGTCTGACCATGAGTGATTTGCCTGTAATCGGCGCGGCGATGACAATCGCCGACTATGAAACCCATTATGATGTGATGCGTGAATTGCCACGCGACATCGAAATTCAGAATTTCTTTGATGCAAACCTGCTCAATGGCGATTGGGCATCGGTTGCTAGCCATGCCGCAAAGCTGCTTGATGGTCACACCGGCCGGATCGGCATTCACGGCCCGTTCTGGGGCTTCAATATTGCATCCCAGGATTCCGATGTGCGCGATATTGTCCGGCGCAAGTTCCATCAGGGATTGGATGTCTGCGAAGCCATTGGCGCCAATCAGATGGTTATCCATTCGCCGTATTCGACTTGGGACTACAACAATCTTGACAATTTGCCGAACGCCCGCGCTTCGGTGATCGAACGGACACACGATACTATTGGCGAAATCGTCAAGCGCGCAGAAGACATCGGATGCGTCCTGGTTGTCGAAAACATCGAGGACGTCGATCCGCAAGCGCGCGTTGATCTGGTAAAGAGCTTCCAGTCGGAAGCGATCGCAGTGTCGATTGACACCGGCCATGCCTGCTATGCGCATGGCTCGACCGGTGCGCCTCCGGTTGATTACTATGTCCACGCTGCCGGCAACCTCCTGCAGCATGTACATTTACAGGACGCCGACGGGTATGCAGACCGGCATTGGAGCCTTGGCGAAGGCATCATCCACTGGCATTCGGTGTTTGCAGCTCTTGATGCGCTGACCTCCAACCCGCGCCTGATCGTCGAGATCCGGGACAAGTCCAAGATCCCGGCGTCGATTGCCTATCTGCAATCGCTGGGTCTCGGACAGTAAGGACGCGGTTCTACAGCAGTTGGAGCCTATTTCTTGGAAACCCGTCTCCTCCCGGAAAGCAGCGGGAGGAGACGACACACAGGCAATCGATCTCGCGCGACAAAGGCTGGAAACGACGCTCAGGCTGTAGACAACGCGGGCTGAAATAAATATGACTATTTTTGTCATGTATTTCAGCCCCTCCTTCTGTCAGCCCGACAGTCAAGTGGGTGCAGCTTCGAGTCGAGTAGCCTTATGCAAAATCCCGCCTCTCCATCAGCCACTGCGCCGGAACCTGATCGGCACGCGCCTCCCACCGCGCAAGCTCCGACACCGGACGCGCAGTTGTTGGCCGAGGCTATTCCCTCGAACAAGCTGTTTCACAATCGCCGGGAGATCACGATTTCCCACGAGGGCGCTCTCTACCGGTTGCGCATCACCCGGCAGGGCAAACTCATCCTCCACAAGTGAGCCTGACGTCGCACATGACAGAAGTCGAGACCCAAGCCTTGCAGCCGACCCTGCGCGACTATGAGCGCAAGGCCTACGAATTGCTGAGCCCGGACAGGGCGGCGTATTTCTTTGGCGGCGCGGCGGATGAGCAAACACTTGATGCCAACCAGAGCGCGTTCTCAAAGATCGAGCTGCTTCCGCGCATGTTGGGCGATGTCCGTGGCGGCTCGACCAGGACCGCATTGCTTGGCCAAAGCATGGCACACCCGATCATGCTGGCGCCAGTCGCCTACCAGAAGCTGGTTCACCCCGAAGGGGAAGCGGCGATGGCGCTCGGCGCCGCCGCGCAAGACACCACCATGGTTCTCAGCGCGCAAAGCAGCGTCGAGGCAGGTGACGTCCGCGCCGCCGGTCCGAGCTGCACCTGGTTTCAGCTCTACTTTGCGGCTCAGCGCGAGGCTGTTCTGGCCCTCGTGCAACGGGTCGCGGATCTCGGGTTCACAGCCATCGTGCTGACGATGGACGCGCCAATCCAGGGTGTCCGGGACCGGGAAACACGGACCGGTTTCAGGCTGCCGGCAGATATTTCTGCGGTCAATCTCGCCGGCATGCCGACACCCCGATTTGCGCCTTTGGAACACGGCGAATCGATCCTGTTTGACCGGATCGCCCACGTCTCACCGCGCTGGGCCGATGTCGAGTGGCTGTGCCAGACCTCGCCTTTGCCCGTTATCCTCAAAGGCATTTTGCACCCGGACGACGCACGCAAGGCAATCGAAGCCGGCGCCGGCGGGATCATCGTTTCCAATCATGGCGGCAGAATTCTTGATACGGTGCCGGCGACGATCACCCTGCTGCCCGCTGTCGTCACGGCAAGCAACCGAGCCGTACCGGTGCTGATGGATGGTGGCGTGCGGCGTGGCACGGACATCCTTAAAGCGTTGGCGCTGGGAGCCTCAGCGGTGCTTGTCGGGCGGTCCGCAATTGCCGGTCTGACCGTTGCCGGCAGCGCCGGTGTCAGCCATGTCCTGAGACTGCTGCGCGACGAGCTGGAAGTTGCGATGATGCTGACGGGATGCCGCAATCTGGCAGACATCACCCCGGACGTCCTGCATCGGCCATAGGCTTTCCAGCGCATATGCGTCGAACTGGGCACCAAAAGGCCGCTCGCGACCTCTTTGCTTTCAGCTTATCCTGTCTGAGAGCTGGCAAGCCCGGCTCATTCGAGGGGGTTCTCGCGCCCGCCGGACCTCTTACCGGAACGAGTAGCGGATTGGCGCCAGCAGCGTGAACCGGTCACCTTCAAGGTAACGCGGTGGTGTCGGCAGCTTGCCTATCTCCTCGAAGACGGCGAGTGCTGCCTCGTCAAGCACCGGTGACCCCGACGATGTTTCAATCTCCGATGCCAGGATCTCACCATACTGATCAACCGTGAAGCGAACCCGTACCTCGCCTTCAATGCGTTTTTCACGCGCCAAAACCGGATATTTACGGATCTTGCTGATCCTGAGGACAATATCACGCTGCCACTCGCGCACTTCTTCCTTTTGCTCCGCCGTCAGCCCTTCGCCGGTCGCCTTGGTGGTCTCCGCGGTTTCCTCTGCGGCAACAGAGGCGACCGAGGCATCTGCCGCATCGCTTTCCTGGGCACCGGTGGTGCTCGGCTGCGCGACGTCTTCGGGCTTGTATTCGGCGGCGATCTCGTGGGCGAGGTCTTCGGTTTCCTCGACAGGCTCGGGACTGGCCACGCCGAATTTCAGGCTGTCATCCTCGACCTCATAGGGGATCTGGCTCAGCATCGGTTCTTCCGCCGCCTTGGCCGGATCGACGACTTCGGGGCTTTCGGTGATGGTGGGCGCCTCGGCGGATTCATCTGCCTGGGCGCTGTCTTCCGCCATATCCGCAGGCGCCGCAATCAGATCCGACAGGTCGAACATGATGGCGCCGGTAATTCCGGTGTCGACAGGCTGCTCGACCACGGGCACAGGCTGCTCGCGCAGAGCCAGATAGGACAGGCCGCCATGCAGCCCGACACTGACGACCGCAGCGCCTGCCCAGAACCAGATGCCGGATGCCGACCGCTGGTAGATCAGGCTCATGGCTGCTGCCTTGCAGCAGGTGAAGTCGGAGCTTCGACGGGAAGAGTGCCTTCCTCGTCCGGAACCGCATCTTCATCGAGACCCACCAGACCAATCTTCAGGAAGCCATCGGCGCGCAGAATGTTCATCACGCGGATGAACTCGCCGTAAGGCACCGATTTGTCAGCACGAATATAAAGCCTTGTGTCGCGCTTCTGCAGCGTGGCGATGCCAACATCGATATAGAGCCGTTCAAAGGTGGTGCTGGTCTCGCCGACCGAGAGCTGCAAATCCTCGGCGATGGTGATGAACACCGGCTTGAGCGGACGCTCCGGCGGTTCGGCCACAGCAACCGGCAATTCCACCGGTATATCCACCGTCGACAGAGGTGCCGCAATCATGAAGATGATCAACAGCACCAGCATCACGTCAATGAACGGCGTGATGTTGATGTCGTGGCTCTCGGAGAGTTCGTCGTCGTCAGCGATCTTGCCAGCCATGGCGCTACTCCGCAGCCTCGGCAAGGTCTGCCAACTGGGCGGCCGGCATCTTCGCCGCTGCCTTTGTGGTCTCCTGCTCCGCAAAGTCGAGATCCCGCGACAAGGTGCGTTCAACCAGCGCGGCGGCATCGGCAAGCATCACCTTGTAACCACCAAGCCCGCGGGCAATCAGGTTGTAGAAGATCACCGCCGGGATGGCTGCAACCAGGCCGATTGCGGTGGCAAGCAGCGCTTCGGCAATGCCCGGCGCAACAACGGCGAGGTTGGTGGTGTTGCTCTCGGAAATCGAGATGAAGGAGTTCATGATCCCCCAGACCGTGCCAAACAAGCCGACAAAGGGAGCCGTAGATCCGATATTTGCGAGAATGCCGGTTCCGGTCATCATGCTTCTGGCGGCGCCCGCTTCGATCCGCGTCAGCTCGGACGTAACGCGTTCCTTAACGCCGGCCTTGTCGAGGCCTCCGGCGCTGCTGCGATCGCGCTCACGCAGAGCGGCATGTACCATCCGGCCGACAATGCCCTTGCCGTCGGGGAAGATATTCTCCACCCCGGACAAAGTCGCATGATCGTCAAGACGACGGAAGCTGCGCTTCAAGCGGGCGCGCTGCCACATCAGATCGGTGGTCCGCGCAAAGAAGATGACCCAGGTCAGCACCGATGCAAAGGCCAGCGAGACCATCACCGCCTTGACCACCCAATCGGCAGCCATGAACATGCCCATGGCGCTCAGATGGTCTTCGCCAGCCTCTTCAAGCCAGGCGGACAGCCCTGCGCCGATATCGCCCAGCCAGGCAGTCGGAGCGGTGGACGGCGCGGCGTCCTGCGCCAACGCGCTTCCCGCCAGCAGCACCAGGGCGGTCAAAACTCCATATCGGATCAGTTTGGTCTTCATGATTTAAGTCTCGGCCCATGTGCGTATAAGGTTGTGATAAATGCCGGTCAGGCGAACGACTTCGCTGTCTCCGGTGTCCAGACGCCCGGCAAGCGTCTGGATTGCCTGGTCAAGATCGAACAGCATGGTGCGGTGTGCATCCGAGCGGATCATGCTTTGAAGCCAGAAGAAGGAGGACACGCGCGCGCCGCGGGTAACCGGCGTGACCTGATGCAGGCTGGTGGCCGGGTAAAGCACCATGTGGCCGGCTTCGAGCTTGACCTCCTGGGCTCCGTAATGGTCTTCGACGATCAGCTCGCCGCCGTCATACTCATCCGGCTCGCTTAGGAACACCGTCATCGACAGGTCGGTTCTCAAACGCTCTTGTGTGAGGTGGTTGAGGCGGATCGCATTGTCAACGTGAACCCCGAAGGTTTCTTCCGTCTCATAGCGGTTGAACATCGGCGGCAGAATGCGCAACGGCAGCGCAGCCGACAGGAAAAGGGAATTTGCAGAGAGTTTCTGCAGCAGAAACTGGCCGAGCTTGAGTGCCGCGTCACTGGAAACCGGCAATTGCTGGTTCTGCTTGACCGATTGAGACTGGATCCCGGCGGTCTTGGAACCGGACTCCCACTCTGCTGCGTCGAGCACACCGCGGAAGTGGCGTACCTCATCCTTGCTCAGGATATCGGGAATTGTGATCAGCATCTGGCTATTCCAACTCAATTTGCGTTCCGGACGAGCACCGCCCGGAACGCTGTTTTGCGTATGGCCCTAGAACTTGGCCTTGAGGTTGAAGGAGAACTCGCGACCGGGCGCCACATAGGTGAAGGGCGAACCCGAACGGTAACCGGAATCGTAGTAGGTCGTGTCAGCAACATTGTTGACGTTGAACTGCAGTTCCGCATGTTCCGAGAACTTGTAGGTCGCCAGAAGATCAACGGTCGTATAATCCGGCAAGGTGTTGCCGTTTGCGATTGGACCGCCGAGCAATCTGCCACCGGCATAGGTCACCCTTGCTCCGAGTGTCAGCTTTTCGTTGTACTGGTAGGTACCCAGAAGGCTGAACTGCTGGTGCGCAATGTTGGCAATGTCCTTGCCGACATTGGTGGCATCGTAGCTTTCAAGGATTTTGCTGTCCATGAACACGGCACCGCCGAACAGCGAAATCCGGTCAGTCAGATTGCCGGCCACACCGATCTCGACACCGGTCATGCTGTACTTCAGGCTGTCGAGATACTGAGACGGAGCCGGACCACCACGACCATCAGGGTCGTAGTCTTCGCGGGCATCGGACTTCACGGTCTGGAAGACCGCGGCCGTCAGCAACAGGTGCTCGTTGTACTCGTATTTGATGCCTGCTTCGTAGGACATGTTGCGTTCCGGGGCCAGAAGGACACCGCCGTCATCAAGTCCGCCGTAGAAGCTGCCGCCGGCTGCGATTTCCTGGCCCGAAGGGTTCGAGGAGCTTGCAACTGCGGCATAGAAGCTTGTGGATTCCCACGGCTTGTAGGTGATCCCGGCATTCCAGTTGAACAGCGTGTCCTTGCGGGCGAGATCGCTGGAACTGGATGTGCGTTCGTTGTCGTAAAAGTCGACGCGGACGCCACCATTGATCAGCCACTTATCGGACAGCTCGATGGTGTCGAGTGCATAAAGCGATGTCGTACGGACCCGTGTGTTGGTTCCGGAGGTTCCCCGGACCGGACTTTCGCCTGACCAGCAGCCTTCAGCAATCGGGTCCGGATTGACCGCCGACACCGTACAGCCACGCTGGCCTGCAGGCGGGAGATAGTCTTCGCTCTGAAGATTGGCGTAGCTGAGGGCACTCACCTTCTCATCACTGTAACTCAGTCCACCGACGTAATTGTGCGAAACACCGCCCAATGAGGTTTCACCAGTCAACTCGAGGGTATCGGAGAACACGTCGGTTTCCTGATACTTGCTCTTGAAGCTCAGGCGAACCTGCCAGTCGTTGATGTCAGAGGAATTGTTGGTGATCAGACTGCTTGGTGCGGTGAGCACGTAATCATTGATCGACCGCGAGTAGCGTGCGGTGTTGGTGAGTTTGACGTCGTCGGTCAGTTCCAAGATGGTCTTGATGGTACCGACAGTCTGGGTCACGTCCTGGTAATCACGGCCCACAACACCGTAAAATGTACCACGGTCGACACCAAATTCGGTGACGGGACCGCCATTGTCCGACATATAGGCGACACCCCAGTCCGGGGTCTGGTTGATCACGGTGTGCGCGACGTCAGCTTCAACCGTGAAACGGTCAGTCGGCTTGAGTGTCACAGCGGCTGAAAGTCCGCGACGGTCGTCCTCGACATTGTCCCGGCCGGCAACATTGCCGTCCTGGATCAGGGCGTTGATGCGAAGCTGAACCTGATCGTTGAAGGCATGGTTGAAGTCAATGGTTCCACGCTTGGTGTTCGCACTTGTAAAGGTGGTGGACGCGTCGAGAAACGAGATGTCCTTTGCCTTTTTGGTCACGATATCAACAGCGCCGCCGGTAGTTCCGCGACCGCCGACTGTACCGGCAGGCCCCTTGATCACTTCAATCTGTTCGGTGTTGAAGGTTTCATGCACGCTGATGCCGGAATCGCGAATGCCGTCGACATAGAGATCGTTGTTGGCCTTGAAGCCGCGAATATAGATGTTGTCGCCAAAGGAATTGCCGCCTTCGCCGAAACCAAGCGACATACCTGGTGTGGTTCGTGCAATTTCGCGGACAGATGTCATGCCGGTGGCTTCGAGAACTTCCTTGCCAATGGCAGTAACTGTCCGCGGCGTATCGGCGATGGAACCTGGCAAACGGGAGTTGGCCAAACGGTCGCTCTTGAACGGAGCGTCCGGGTCGGCATAAGGGTTGCCACGTGCAATTTCCTTGGCCCTGGCTTCTGCTGCCGCAGCCGCCGCTGCTTCGGCTGCGGCACGCTGATTGGCCGCTTCGATTGCTGCCGCGCGTTCAGCAGCCGCAGCTGCCTCGCGTCTGGCGTTTGCTGCCGCGGCACGTTGCGCCGCACGACGGCTTGCTGCTGCAGCTTCCTGCCTTTGAGCTTCGGTCGGAGCAGTCGACTGCTCTTGCTGAGTGGTTTCGACTTCAACAGTCGGAAGAACGATCGTCTCCCCGTCCTGCGCCATCGTGCCGTGCGTGCCCACTGCAACGAAACAGGCTGCAGCCACTGTGGCGCTTAACATGTCCGAAATCTGCGAGTGTGAATTTGAACGACCGCCGGAAGTCGGCGCGCCTCTGAGCGAGACTTTCATGTCCCATCCCCCATATAAGATGTACAAAGAATTATGAGCCTCCCGAACGGTTACTCCGCAGGGAGAATTGAATTGGCTGGCTCACAATCCTCAAACGGGATGGTTGGCTGGCTACGATGAATGACCAAATAGTTGACTATTTTTATCAAGTAAAGCGCTGAGGCCCCGTGGAGAGAGGCGACCTCCTCGAGACGCGACCACATGCGACCGCCACCACATGTCATCTATTTGAATTTATTTGCCTTTTCAGAAAACCCCTGAATCCTTGGAGGACTCAGGCCTTGGGGAGAACACGGCAGCAATGTGACAAATTTGACACATTTTTTGGACTTGCCGGACGCATTCGACCCGCACACCGAGTCCAGCGCTGGTGGCTGATCTCGGACAGTCGCTCACGGTCATTGAGCCGATAGAACGGGAATATCCGCTTCATAGCCGGATGGATGCCGCCATCGACCGGGACTGGTAGATCTTCAGCAGTCCACAGTTTTTGGCTGTTATCCAGATCTTGATGGCAGAGCGTGGAAACGCCAAACTGTTCCCCGAAATCCAAAGCATGGTTCGCGACGTCGAACTGCATCTCGACAGCGGGTGGGCCGATGCGCTGCAGGACAGCGGGCTGACGGCTAGGGAAATTTCAGCGCTTCGCCACGTGGTGCTTCCAGCTTGCGCGGCCTTGCGCTGCGCACGTTTTCCATCGGCAGAAATACCACCTGGGACAAGGAGCTGGAAATACTCAAGCGGATGGTTCGGCAACAGTTGACCAACACGGACGCGGACTGAGACAACCGACCGCATGCAGCGCGGCGAAATCACCCTGCGATGGTGGATGTTCCGGGCCAGGACGAGTTGTGTTTGACGGAAATCGCTGTAGCATCCGCGGCCAATGCACTCGAAGCGAGAGTTGTCCCCTTGACGATAGCCAAACCGCCGTTCGACGACGGCTTTCTGCTCAGATCAGACCCGTCTGATCCTCGGCTATCCGCCGAGGTTGTTGGTGTTGATCACCTTGGCGCGGAGATCACCACGCGGGTGGTCACCGAGAAGCCGCTGACGCTCTACCTCAACCGGCAGGAAATCGTCACCATGATGACGATCGGAGATCATCCTGACCTGATGGCGGTCGGCTATCTCTTGAACCAGAACATGCTTCATGCCGACGACGAAATCACGGCCATCGACTATGATGACGATCTTGAAGTGGTGGTGGTCCGGACCGAGCGCGAGACCAACTACGAGACCAAGCTGCAGAAGAAGGTGCGCACCTCGGGCTGCGCCCAAGGCACCGTGTTTGGCGATGTGATGGAGAATTTCTCCGATATCAGGCTTTCGACGGATGCGCGGCTGAAAACCTCATGGCTCTATACCCTCACTCACAAGATCAACACCGCGCCGAGCCTTTATCTGGAGGCCGGCGCCATTCATGGATGCGTGCTGTGCCAGGGCGACGTGCCGCTGGTCTATATGGAGGATGTCGGACGGCACAATGCGGTCGACAAGATCGCCGGCTGGATGTTCATGAACAAGGTCAAACCGGACGACAAGATCTTCTACACCACCGGGCGGCTGACTTCGGAGATGGTGATCAAAACCGTGATGATGGGCATCCCGATTCTGGTCTCCCGATCAGGCTTCACCGCCTGGGGCGTTCAGCTGGCGCGTGAGGCCGGGCTTACATTGATCGGCCGGGCGCGAGGCAAGCGGTTTCTGGCGCTGGCGGGGCTGGAACGGATCGAGTTTGACGGCGACCCTACCGAGGCTGCCAACGAGTCGTCACGGCATCGCCGCAAGGGCGCGTCAGAGGACAAGTCATGAGCGGGCCGATTGCAGGGTTGGTGCTGGCCGGTGGCCTGTCGCGGCGGATGGGTGGCGGCGAAAAGGGCCTGCAGCTGCTTGCCGGGCGTTCCATGATCTCACGCGTGATCGAGCGGATCACTCCGCAGGTTGATGCGCTGGCAATCAACGCAAATGCTGATCCTGCACCCTATCTCGAATTCCGCATGCCGGTTCTGCCGGACACTGTCAGTGGGCATGTCGGCCCGCTTGCCGGTGTGTTGACCGGGCTCGAATGGGCGGCAGAGCTGCCCGGCGTCACCCATGTCGTCACGGCCGCAACCGACACGCCGTTCCTGCCGCTTGATCTGGTTGAGCGCTTCACTGCACTGTCCGGGCCGGAGCGCATTGTAATCGCCCGGTCCGATGGCAACCGGCATCCGGTGTTCGGACTGTGGCCGGTGGCTTTGCGCCAGGATCTGACGGAGTGGCTCGGCACCAGCGACACAATGAAGGTTCTGGCTTGGGTCCACCGGCACGATTTCGCTTTCTGTGATTTTGAAGCCGGCGGAGACGGTGCGCCGGACCCGTTTTTCAACGCCAACACGCCTGAGGAACTGGCCGAGGCGGAAGCCTTTCTCGCCAGAGCGCATGCATGACACTGCGTGTCTTCGGCATCACCGGATGGAAGAATTCCGGCAAGACCACACTGACCTGCAAGCTGGTGGAGGAATTCACCCGGCGCGGGTTCCGTGTCGCCACTCTCAAACACGCGCATCATGCGTTTGACGTTGATCAAGAAGGCACCGACAGTCATCGCCATCGTCAGGCCGGCGCCGGTGAAGTGGCCATCGTGTCGGGCCGGCGCTGGGCCATCATGCACGAACTCGCAGATGCGGACGAACCATCTATGCAGGAGATACTGGCGCGTCTTTCGCCCTGCGACCTGGTGCTGGTTGAAGGCTACAAGCGCGAGAGCCATCCGAAGATCGAAGTGCGACGGAAGGCAGCGCTGGACCGAACCCCGGTGCCCGATCTCGACGGCAGCATTCGCGCCATCGCCGCTGATCACGCAGTCGATGACGCAAAAGTTCCTGTCTTCTCACTGGACGACATCCATGCCATCGCCGATATGATTGCACTTGAAACAGGACTGGGAGAGACCGCCGCATGACCTCGCGCAAGCTGCTCAACGATTGCTTCCTCACTGACAAGGACCGGCTCAGCCACGCGGAGTGCCTGGAAATCCTGACCGGGCGGCTGTCGGCGGTGGCAGGCGTGGAGGAGCTGCCGTTGGTCGAGACTTCCGGGCGCTGGCTTGCCACAGACATCATCGCGCCGCGCAACGTGCCGCTGCATGACAATACCGCTGTCGATGGCTACGCCTTTGCCGCTCCTTCTGAAGGATCGATACCGGTGGTCGCCCGCATCGCTGCCGGGGATCTGGACAGCTACCGCATCGAGCCGGGTCAGGCTGCGCGCATCTTTACCGGTGCGCAAATGCCCCAAGGTGCCGACACGGTGGCTATGCAGGAAGATTGCACAGTTGAGGGCGAAGGCGATCAAGTCACCATCCCGCTTGATCTCAAGCGCGGCGCCAATGTCCGCCGCGCGGGCGAAGATGTCGCGGCCGACACCCCCGTACTGCACGCCACCTCACGGCTTCGGCCACAGGACATGGCGGCACTGGCCTCGTTCGGCCTGCCTCGTGCCAAGGTACGCAAACCCGTCCGTGTCGCGATCCTGTCAAATGGCGACGAGCTGCTGGAGCCCGGCGCAACAATCGCCCAAGGCCAGGTTTACGATTCCAACCGCTCGATGCTGCATGCGCTGCTGGGCACCCTGCCCTGCGAAATCACCGATCTCGGCATCCTGCCCGATGATGCGGAGCTCATCGAGTCCACGCTGTCCGAGGTCTCCAAGACCCATGACGTGATCCTGACCAGTGGCGGCGCCTCGCGCGGCGATGAGGACCACATCATCAATGCCATCGACACACTGGGGACGCGGCACCTCTGGCAGATCGCGGTCAAACCCGGCAGACCGATGAGCTTTGGCCAGATCGGTGACTGCATCTTTCTCGGCCTGCCGGGCAACCCGGTCGCGGCCTTTGTCTGTTTTCTGCTTTATGTGCGCCCGGCGCTCACCGTGCTCGGCGGCGGGCGCTATCAGGAGCCGGTCCGGTTCCCGGTGGCAGCCGGTTTCGAAGTCCCGGGCAAAAAGCCCGGCCGCCGCGAATTCTGGCGCGGATGGCTGGAACCCGGTCCGGACGGACGTCCCGTCGCGCATAAATTTGCACGCGACGGGTCGGGGCTGATTTCCGGTTTGCGGCAGGCAACCGGCCTGATCGAGATCACCGAGGACGTGACTTCGGTGACCAGGGGCGAGCTGGTGTCGTTCCTGCCTTTCACCGGATTCGGGATTGACGGCTGATCACCCGTTCGCGTTGGCGAAGAACAGCTGTTTGCCGTCGAGCTTGAAATCGTTGATCAGCTGCTGCCCGTGCGGTGAGGTCAGCCAATCGATGAACTGCTGGCCGAGATCGGCTTTCACGCTCGGGCACTTCTCCGGATTGACCAGAATAATGCCGTACTGGTTGAACAGCACCGGATCGCCCTCGACGGTGATCTTGTAGTCGCCCTTGTTGCCGAAGCTGATCCATGTGGCGCGATCCGAGATCGTGTAGGCGCCCATGCCGACGCTGGCATTGAGTGTCGCGCCCATGCCGGATCCGGTTGCACGGTACCAGTCACCCGAGGCGGCCTTGGTGTCGATGCCGGCCTTGTCCCAGAGCCTCAGCTCGGCCTTGTTGGTACCGGAATCATCGCCACGCGAAGCAAACATTGTCTTTGTATTCGCAATGGTCTTGAAGGCCGCGACAACGTCCTTGCCGCCGTCAATTCCGGCTGGATCGGCAGACGGACCAACGATGACGAAATCATTGTACATCAAATCCGAGCGCGCCACGCCGAAGCCGCCTTCAACGAACTTTTCTTCCGCCGCCTTGGCGTGGACCAGCAGAACGTCGGCATCACAGTTCTGCGCGTTCTTGATCGCCTGCCCGGTGCCCACGGCGACCACATTGACCGTCACACCGGTCTCGGATTTGTAGATCGGCAGGATGTAATCATAAAAGCCCGAATTCTGCGTCGATGTGGTCGACTGAACCAGGATCGACTGGTCTTCCGCAGACGCGCCTGTCGCCAGGATGGAGAGCAGTGCAGCTCCGAAAACGGTTGTCCTTGTCATCATATCTTTCTTCCTCTGCAATAAGGTTTCGGTTTCAGGCTAAAGCACGATGCGGCCTGCCAGATAGGCATTGGCAGCTTCGGATGTCGGACTGTTGAAAAACGCAGCTGCCGGGCGATGCTCGACCAGTTGCCCATGATGCAGAAACGCGACGTCATCAGCGAGCCGCCGCGCCTGGCCCACATCATGGGTGACAAAAATCACCTTGGTTTCTTCCGCGCTGGCTGCCAGCACGATCTGCTCGATCATCTGAACCGATGCAGGATCGAGGCTGGCTGTCGGCTCATCGAGCAAAAGCACCTTCGGCCGCGTTGCCAGAGCCCGAGCGAGTGCCAGCCGCTGCTGCTCACCACCCGACAACAGCCGCGCCGGCTGTTCAGCCTGACCCGCGAGACCAACCCGGGTCAGCAATTCCTCGCGCCGCGCCCGGCGCTCGGCCTTGGTGCCTGCGCGGTGTCGCAGCACGAAATCGATGTTGGCAGACACCGACCGGCGCAGCAGCACCGGTTTCTGGAAGACCATTGCCTGGGTCGAGCGGGTGGCTTCGCCGCAGGCAACCTCGCCCCAGCTTACCCAGCCGCTTGTCGGCGGGATCAAGCCATGGACCAGACGCAGGAACAGGCTTTTGCCGGCGCCGTTGGGACCCATGACGACCGTCACGGAGCGCGGTTCCAGCGACAGTTTCGCGATGTCGACCAGTGTCTTCCCCGCGACCTGCAGGGACAGCCGTTCCAGCCTGAGCGCACCAGGCAACAGACGGTCCCGTGGCGTAGGAGGTCCCGCCTCCGGATTTTTTTGGGGAATGAGCGGTGCGGCGTCAGGCATAGGCCTGCCTTTCGGCGACTGCCCGCAGGGCGCTTGCACCAAGATTGACCGACACCGCGATGCTCATCAGGATGATGCCCAGCGCCAGCGCCATTCCCAGGTCACCCTTGGAAGTTTCGAGCGCAATCGCCGTGGTCATGACCCGGGTCAGATGTTCGATGTTGCCACCGACAATGATCACCGCTCCGACCTCTGCCACCGCCCGGCCAAAACCTGCCAGTGCGACGGTGACGAGGCCATAGCGACCATCGACAATCAATGCCAGCATGGCCGAACCGCGCGAGACCCCGAGCGAGCGGAACTGTTCGTCATACTCGGCCTGCAGGGCTTCGAGCACCTGGCGCGACAGGGCGGCAACAATCGGCGCGATCAGCAATGTCTGGGCGATGATCATCGCTGTCGGGCTGTAGAGCAGTCCCAGCCAGCCCATGGGGCCTGCGCGCGACAGCGCCAGATAGACCAGCAAGCCGATCACCACCGGGGGGAACCCCATCATCGAATTGACCAGGGCAATGACGATGCCGCGGCCGAAGAACTTTCGCACCACCAAAAGTGCGCCGATGGGAAAACCGATGAGGCAGGACAGAAGCAACGCTGTGAGGCTGACGCGCATCGACAGTCCGACAATTTCAAACAGGTCCGGATCGCCTGAAGCGATCAGTCCGAATGCCAGCCCGAATGCACCTGCGAAATCCTGCATGGTCTAGCCGTGACCTCCCGCCAGCAGTCGCTCTTCACTGAGCCGATCCCAGATCAGCCCGGCAATGTCGCGGTAGATTTGCGCTTGCGCGCTTTCCGGAGAGGAGACCACAATGGGATTGCCGCTGTCGGATGTCTCACGGATCTCCATCACCAGCGGCACTTCACCAAGGAATGGCGCGCCGATGCGCTCGGCTTCCGCCCGCGCTCCGCCATGGCCAAAAATCGCATGACGGCCTTCGCAATCGGGGCAGGTGAAATAGCTCATGTTTTCGATGAGGCCAAGAATGGGCACATCGACCTTGCGGAACATGTTGAGCCCCTTGCGAGCGTCGATCAGCGCCAGATCCTGCGGCGTGGAGACGATCACGGCGCCGGCCAGCGGCACATTCTGCGCCATGGTCAGCTGCGCATCACCGGTGCCCGGCGGCATGTCGACGATCAGAACATCAAGCTCGCCCCAGGCCACCTCGCGCAGCATCTGGGTCAGCGCCTGCATGATCATCGGCCCGCGCCAGACCGTGGCGGTGTCCTCGTCGACCATGAACCCCATCGACATCACCTTGAGACCGCAGCCTTCCAGCGGAATCAGAACACGGTCGCCACCGCTCTGTGGCCGGCCTGCAATGTTGAGCAGCCTTGGCAGTGACGGGCCGTAGATGTCGGCATCCAGAATGCCGACCTTCAGGCCGCGGGCCTGCAGACCGAGTGCAATATTCACCGAGGTGGTGGACTTGCCTACGCCGCCCTTGCCCGAGGCAACGGCAATGATCGCTCCAACACCGGGCACAGGAGCCTTGGTTGCCGGCGATTGCGGCGGCTGTGCGGACTGCTTCTGCATCGGCGGTGGAACCGCAGCCGCCTGCTCAACGGACGGCGCGGCGCGTACTGCTGCGAGTGCCGGCGCCGGTGCGGATTGGGATCCGTGCGAACTGTCTGCAGTCAATGCGACCACCGCGCTGGCTACGCCGGGCACACCCAGGACCGCTTTTTCGGCGGCAGCCCTTAGCGGTTCGAGCTGGGCTGCCATTTGGGCAGGGACGGTGATCGAGAAAATGATCTCATCAGCATTGACGGCTATGTCGGAGACCAGCCCGAGGTCAACGATATTGCCGCTCAGATCAGGGCCCTTGACCCGTTTGAGCTGTTCCAAAATCTGATCGATGGCGATTGTCACCGCGTACCCCATGGTCGATAGTGCGCCCGAATTGTCGCAGTTTTCATTCCGGTTCTCATCTCAGATTTGGGTACGGCGCTTCGACAGTCATTGAGTGATGGAGAAAGCCCGCAATGGACAGCAACGCAACGGAAAAATTTGTCAGGCTTGCCGATCGGTTCGTCCGCACCGCCAACTCCGCCAATGCCAAGATTCCCGCCACCGAGATCCACATGGCGTTCCTGTATGGCGCGGCGCGCTACAATGCGTTTGTCGCCAAGAACGTGATCGACGTGGCCGATCACGAGACCTTCGTCACCGAAATGGCCGCCGCCTATACCGAAATGTTGCGCAACCATCTGGCTGATCCCAACGTCTGACACACACATCATCCGTTCAGCCGTTGCCTGATCGACACGCGCTTTGGTTGCGGTTGCTCAGGCTCCGGCCGTTCTGTGTCCGTCTCAATCTCGCTCGGCTCAGCTTCGCCGATCAGCCCATCGTCGCCATCAACGGACGATTCCAGCTCAGCACCGTCCTCATCGTCATCAAGCGCCGATGTTTCAGCAGTGTCTGCCTCCAGCTCTTCTTCCATCTCAGCTGACGCGAGTTCTACGGGTGGCTCATCCCGGGTTAACCGCCCGGTGGCCTGCTGCAGAACCTTTTCGGCCTCGGTCAAAAAACCGCGGCCAACGTCCCAGGACGACTTGTAGACCATGTGCAGCGGGTTGTTGAAATCCTCGTCGTAATCGTTCAACCCGTCGAGATTGGCCAGTACCGGGTTGGAGTTGAAGAATTTCTTCAATGCTTTCTTGCGCAGGACATCGGGTACACCGCGTTTCATGAAGACGGAGAAATCGAAGCCATATTCGACTTTCTCCAGATCTATCGCTTCAGCAGCAAGACGGTTGGCCTCAGCTTCACTGCGCTCGGCCTCCAGTTGTACTTCGTCGATCTCGACCAGTTCGGTCGCGGGTACGTCATCATCGGGATCCACGTCGGGATTGGAGACTTGCGCCTGCTTGCGCTTTGACCAGCGCGACAGAAAACCTTGCTTTTCCTCAACCATCGAGATCCCCCCGGTCCGAGCGTTTGCGGCTCAGAAAAATCGGCTGCTTGCCGAATTTCTGTTCCTCAAGATCCAGCTTGTCGCGCCGCCGTTTCAAAAAGGGCGTCTCGACATGGTAGGCGTCAAGAAATTCGAGGATTGCCTCGGCAATCTCGGGCGGCATCGGCAGGCGCTCGATGATATCTTCACTGCCGACTTCGTAGTCCTGGGCTGCGTGCGGAGAAGCGGTGACGCTTTGAACATACCAGTCAAGCGGGTGCTCGTTTTCGCTGTCGCGCCGCAGCACGACATAGAGTGCAGGATTGCCGCTGTCGAAATTCTCGACATAAGCATCGGTGTCGGCTGCATAACAGGTGAGATCCACACGCCCCATGTAATAGCGGGTCATGCGGTCATCGCTAACCAGGATGTCACCGGCATTGAGATCAGCCGGCGCCAGCATCACGCCAACGGGCATCCAGTAGTCTTTTGCCCAGCGTGAGACAGATTGCCGCTTCTCGGCAATGACCCCCAGCATAATTGTCAGTTCCCGCGACACGCCCGCCTGTTCCTCCACGGTCTTGAGGCAATCACGGTTGTCTCTTCCCGTTGAAAGTATAAGGTGTTTGCAGGCGACAACAAGGGTTCTCCAATGGTTTTAGACGCAACCAAGTTATTTGTATGCAGCTGCGAAAAAACTATGTCCATAGATCCCGCAAAACTGGGGTCAGCCTACAGCGAAGTGTCGAACCACAACCAGCTTTGCCGCAGTGAAATGGGAGCACTGGAGACCGCGCTCGCCAGCGAATCGCCGATCTGCATCGCCTGTACACAGGAACGCCCGCTATTTGAGGAAATTGCCGCGGAAACGGGCCATCAGGCACTTTCATTCGTCAACATTCGCGAGATGGCTGGCTGGAGCGCCGACAACGCATCAAAGACGCCAAAAATCGAGGCATTGCTGACAGCAGCCAAGCTGCCAGCGGTGCCGGCGCGGCTGAGGTCGATCGAGAGCGACGGGCTGTGTCTGGTGATCGGTGCCGGCCAAGCCGCATTCGATGCTGCTGAACGGCTCAACCGGAGCTTGTCGGTGACGTTGCTGCTCACTGCAGTGGACGATCTCGTGCTGCCGTCGGAGCTTCAGTTTCCGATCTTCGCGGGGCGCGTCAGCGCTGCAACCGGCTCGCTGGGCGCTTTTGAGCTGGTCGTGGACGGGTACGCGTCGATGCTGCCGTCGTCGCGCGCAAAGCCGGACTTCGCCACGCCGCGAGACGGGGCAAAGACCAGTTGCAGCGTCATTTTCGACATCACGGGCGAGACTGCACTGTTCACGCGCGCCCATGGCCGGGATGGCTATTTCCGGGCCGACCCCAAGAATCCGGTGGCGATCCTGGAAACGGTGATCGAGGCTTCAGATTACGTCGGAAGCTTCGAAAAGCCGCTTTATGTTACCTATGACGCCTCGATCTGCGCCCATGAGCGATCCCGGAAGACCGGCTGCACCAAATGCATTGATCAGTGTCCCGCAGGCGCCATCACCGGTGCGGGCGACATCATCGTCGTCGACCCGGGTATCTGCGGCGGCTGTGGCAACTGCGCCGCCCATTGCCCGACGGGTGCGGTGGCCTATGCCTATCCGACGCGGACCGACCAGATCCTCAGAATTCAGACACTGGCCCGGACCTTCCTGGCGGCTGGGGGTCAGGCTCCAGTGCTGCTGCTTCACGATGCGAGCCACGGAACACCGCTGATCGGAGCGATGGCGCGGTTCGGCCGCGGTCTGCCTGCACGAGTCATCCCGCTGGAGATGCATGCGACCAGCGGCGTCGGTCACGACGTAATGGCGGCGGCATTGGCGGCCGGGTTCCGCCAGATCGTGGTGCTCGGGGATCCGCACAAGGCGGAGGAATTCAGTGCGGTCGCGGAAGAAAGTCAGTTGATGGAGGCCCTACTGTCCGGCTTCGGCCACGTAGGCGAACGGATCGTGACATTGCTTGAAGCCGATCCGGACCAGGTGGAATCCGCGCTTTACACCCTGCCCGACCTGCAGGAGCTCACACGGTCCGCCCCGACGCCTCTTGGCGGAAAGCGTGAAATCGCCCGCGCGGCACTCGGTGTCTTGGCCGATGCGGGCCAGCCCGACGCCAGCATCTTGCCGCTGACTGGCAGCGCGCCTTACGGAACCGTGCTGGTTGACACAGAGGCCTGCACCCTGTGCATGGCCTGCACATCCTCCTGTCCGGCCGATGCGTTGCGCGACACACCCGGATCACCGCAATTGCGCTTTGTCGAAGCGGCCTGTGTTCAGTGCGGAATCTGCGAATCGACCTGCCCGGAGTCGGCGATAAGCCTTGAGCCACGCTACAATCTGTCCCCGGCCGTGATGCAACCCGTCACCCTGCACGAGGATGAGCCGGCCTGTTGCACCTCCTGCGGCAAGGCCTTTGCCGCAGGCGGCATGCTGCGTGCGGTGGAACGGCGGCTTGAGGGCAACTCGATGTTCGACAGCGATGAGCGACGGGCCCTGATCCACATGTGCGAGGACTGCCGGCTCGAGGCGCTGTCGCGCGACGGAGCGGACCCCTTTGCCATTGCGCACCAGCGCCGTACCCGGACCACCGATGATTACCTGGAGGCCGGCCGCCAGGGACTCACGGTTGAGGATTTTCTCAGCGAAAAATAGTGGCCTTCGGCCCTTTTTTGGGGCCTGTCTACAAGGCTGACAATGGCTCTTGCGGGAATGACAGGACAGGCGCATAGCTTGGTTCCACCAAGTCGTATGGAGGATATCATGCGCCTGTTTTCTGCAATCACAATTCTGGGTTCCCTACTGGCAGCTGCCGCTCTGGCTGACACCACCGGGGGCGTCGTGGTCGCCTATGACCGGGTCGATCATGTCCTGGTTCTCGATGACAAGACGGTATGGGACCTGGCACCCGCAGGTGACCTTGTGCCCGAAGGCCTGAGCGCCGGTGACAAGGTCACAATCGAATACGAGTCGGCAGGCGACAGCGGCGTTGGGAAAATCACCGCCATCGCGGTCGAGGCCAAGTAGCTCTTCCAGCAGCCTTTTTCGGACGCAGATGGCCGGAAGACATATCCCGGGAGGTGAAACCTTGTGCAGCTTTTCCGGCGAAACAGCCAGCGACGGTGCTGGGTGCTACTGAAGCACCTGATTAAGCGGCAGGTTGATCAAGAGGTTTTGTGGCTTCATGCGAATGCGGCCATGTGCATCGACAGCCAGCCCGAGAAAGGCCGGCTTGCGACGCATTTTGTCCACCACCCGGTCATAGTCGAGAAACTCCATCCGGAACAAGGCAACGATGCTGCCCTGTCCCTGCTCAGGCAGATACTCGCCTTCGTAGAGCGCATTGAGGATGCGGGTTGCCTCCGCATCCAGTCCGACATGCCAAGACCAGCGCTGGTCCTTGACCGACTGCAGCGGCTGCACCCGAACCCGCATGTCGAGAAAGTGCTTGATCCAGCGCTCGATCAACCGGGCAAAGGCATCCTGGCCCGGCTCGGCGAATCGGAAGTCGAGTGCCAGATCAAAACGGTCAGCGCGAGCCCAGTAATCTTCTGCGCCTTCCGCATTGAGGATTTCGAGGTCAACTTCGGTACGGCGGGGGTCGCTCAGAGCGAGAAGCGCGGTCTGCTGGGCGCGGGTTTCCACCACCTCGGCATCAGCCAGCATCATCCGCTCATTGGACGTGGTCGCGGTCTGCTCCCGGAAGAACAGCTCCGCCGCCCGAGCCACCGTGGCGTCGGTTTCACCCACCAGGATGTTGCCCATGATAAGGTGCGCCATCTGGCTGATGAACACCGGCGGGATCATAGGCGCGCCGGAAGTGAACAGCGACGCGTAGGCGGCCTCGATCGAGCCCTTGGCAATCAGATGATCGCGAAACCGCAGCACCACGGCATAGTTATCCGCCGCATCAGAATCGGCAATCGTGGCGAGTTCCTCGGCGCTGACCGCGGCAAACGGGTCGGCCATCAGCCGCTCGAACAACGCATGTTCGACGGCACAGCTTTCCTCGACCGGATGGATCTCGGGCCGCGTATAATAGGCGCGCAGAAAATCCGCACTCACCGCAAGCCAACCATTGTCGAGCCTGTGGGTGAGATGTTGTCCAGCGGATTTCCAGATCACGCCCCGCACACTGTCATTGGTCGATGTCACCCGGCTATCCCCAATCCTTGAGCAAGCGACAGACCGCGAGCGCTATCAGCGCCTTTTAGCAGCAAGCCGCCATCCTCATCTATACCGACCATCCGGCCTTCATGCGTCACCGATCCGATCTGAACCACAATGGTATCCGCCGGTTGCATGCGTCCAAGAAAATCGGCATGGGCAGCGGCAAAACCGTCATGCTCCCAGGCATCGACCCATGACAGGAAATGCCGTGCCACCGCCTCGACCACCTGGGTCCGGTCAAGATCGCCGCAGCCCTCTTCAAACAAAGCGGTGGCATGGCTCGTCAGCCCCGGCGCATCGATGATTTCGGGCGGCAGGCTCATCGCGATCGAGAAGCCCAGAAGCATGGCGTCGGGCGTGTCTTCAAGCCCGACGCCGTCAGGCGCGTGCAGAAACACATCGCCCACTTCGCCGCCATTGACCAGCAGTGTCGATGGCCATCGGTACATCAGAGCCAGATTCGGCGGGCCGATGGCGCCCAGCGCATCGCCGATGGCAACCATCAGCAGCGGAACCATCTGCAGTGCCTTGGTCAGGCTGCAGTCGGGCTCGAGAACGATCACTGCCCGGGCGTGGGATTCCGCCATCGACCAGAACAAATCTCCGGCTTCGACTTTGCCATCGCCCATACTCTCAAGCGCCACGGTCAACGGGTCTTGCACAGCAGGCACTGCATGCCCCGTCAACAGGGGCGGAAATTCGGGATCAGGCAGCATGGTGCCAGTCAGGGCAACTCGACTTCGCCGGTCACGACATGATGCATGTCGGTGCCCTCGGCTGTCAGCACCATCTTGAGTTTCAACGGTCCATTACCCGCTGCATCCGAACGCACCAGCTCCTCGATCTGCTGCTGCGAGGTGACGCCCACCTGCTTGAGAAACTTCCGCATCGACAGGTTAAAGGTTTCGTCGCTCATCTTGTCACTCTCATTTCGGGGCCGGTTCGGTCGCAAGGCGCTCTGTGCCTGCGACCAAACTAAGCCTATCAGTCCAGGCGCACATTATCTGTCGAATAAGCCACCGCCGACGGGGTTTCCCACAGTGGCTTGAGACCAAACCGGGCTCCGGCGACAATCAGCAGCAGAACTGCAATGCTGAGAAGAAATGCTTTCATGGTCTGTTCCTTCCCATCCTCACTCGGCCGGCGCGGGTGACGTCCGCTCGGTTTTCTTGGCCATGACTTCCTCGACCCACAGGGAATGGTGTTCCCTGGCCCAGTTCAAGTCGACCTCGCCCGAGCCCATGGCGTCATAGGCACCCTGCATCCCGATCGTGCCGATATAGATATGGGCCAGGACCAGACAGATCATCACGACAGCGATGATGCCGTGCCAGGCGCTGTTAAACTGCTGTTCCTGAATGGCGCTGTAGGGTGGTTCAGCCAGCCCCAGTATGGCAGGCACATCGATGCCGATATTGCCCAGAAGTGCGAATGTGCCTGTGAACAGGTGATGTTCAAACGGAAACAGCAATGCCCAGCCCGAGACCGAAACCGACAGTCCGAGCAGCATTACGCCCCAGAAGATGAGCTTCTGGCCTGCGTTGAATTTTTTCGCCGGCGGATGGTTCGACTTGCCGATCAGACCACCGCCCTTGGCGAGCCAGTTGAGATCGGTCCGGTCGGGGATATTGTGAACAATCCAGAGCACGAAGGCGAGAGCCAGCCCGACCATGAAGGCAAAAGCAGTGTAATTGTGCGTGGCCTTGAGGAAGCCGGACAACGGCCCGAACAGGTCCTTGCCTATAATTGGCAACAAAAACGAACGGCCGAAAGTGAAGTTGAGCCCGCTGATTCCGAGTGTGATGAAGGACAGCGCCATCAGCCAATGGCTCATCCGCTCGAGCGTGGAGAACCGCTTGATCCTTATGCCTGACATGCCATGCTCGACCTTGATGCGGCCGCGAATTGCGAAAAACAGCGCCAACAACACGATCGTGGCCAGCATGGCATAGCCCAGGTAATCATTCATCGGGCCGTTGCGATAAAGGCGCCAGTCTTCGCCCTGGGACTGGATCATCAGTCCGGCAGACTTGTTGGGAATCGGCACGTAGCCGGTCTCGCCACGCCGGATATCACGCCAGATATCGGCATCTGATTGTGTGCCCTGAACGCCGCCCTGCAGGGGCGGTCCGGGTGGCGCAATGGCCGTCGTCGCATTTTCAGGCGGGCGAACCGAGCTCTGGGCATTGGCCTCAAGCGGCAGCAGCAGTCCGAAAAGAACGAACAGGGCAAAGGCGATGCCGGGTAGGAGGTATCGCGCAGACGCGCGGCGCGTCGTGAGATGTTTCATCGGTGAACTCCCGGTGTCCGGATACGATCTGGCGAGGACCGGCAGGCGAAAATTGTCCCGTCTGCCGGTCTGGCTGTGATGGGCGAACGCCGATCAACCGCCCTTCTGCTCGTAAGCTGTACCCCAGCCCCAGGCTCCTGCACCGAAGCCGCGTGCCACGATACGTTCGCGATAGATCTGCGAAACCGTGTCACCATCACCGGCGAGCAGCGCCTTGGTCGAGCACATCTCGGCGCAAAGCGGCAGTTTGCCTTCGGCAATACGGTTGCGACCGTATTTCTGGAACTCGGCGGCGGAGGTGTCTTCCTCCGGACCACCGGCACAGAAGGTGCACTTGTCCATCTTGCCACGGGAGCCGAAGTTCGCCGCTTGCGGGAACTGCGGGGCGCCGAACGGGCACGCATAGAAGCAATAACCACATCCGATGCACAGGTCCTTGTCGTGCAGCACGATGCCGTCTGCCGTCTGGTAGAAACAATCCACCGGGCAGACCGCCATGCACGGCGCGTCGGAACAATGCATGCAGGCAACCGAGATCGAGCGTTCACCGGGCTTGCCGTCATTGATGGTGACGACGCGACGGCGGTTGACGCCCCACGGTACTTCGTTCTCGTTCTTGCAGGCGGTGACGCAGGCATTGCACTCGATGCAGCGTTCAGCATCGCAGAGGAATTTCATTCTAGCCATATTGTATATCCTCCCTATGCCCGCTCGACGCGGCAAAGCGTGGTTTTGGTTTCCTGCATCTGCGTGACCATATCGTAGCCATAGGTCTGCGCGGTGTTGCACGCTTCCCCAAGCACGATCGGATCCGCGCCTTCGGGATACTTATCCCTCTGGTCGACGCCCTGGAACTGCCCGCCGAAGTGGAAGGGACAGAAGACAACGCCTCTGCCGACCCGCTCCGTCAGCATCGCCATGACCTTGATCTTGGCGCCGGACGGGCTATGCAGCCATACCGCTTCACGATCCCTGATGCCCAGATTGTTGGCGTCGAAGGTATTGATCTCGACGAACATTTCCTGCTGCAGCTCGGCCAGCCATGGGTTGGAGCGAGTTTCATCGCCGCCGCCTTCATATTCGACCAGACGCCCCGAGGTCATGACCAGCGGAAAGTCCTTGGAATGATCGACGTCCTGGATCGACTTGAAGGCCGTCGGCACACGCCAGAAGGTCTTGTCGGCGATCGTCGGGTAGTCGGCAACGAGTTCGCGATTTGGCGCATAAAGCGGTTCGCGATGCAGCGGCACCGGATCTGGGAAGGTCCAGACCACGGCGCGCGCCTTGGCGTTGCCGTACGGCGCGCAGCCGTGCTTGATGGCGACGCGCTGGATACCGCCGGAAAGATCGAGCTTCCAGTTCACGCCTCCAATCTTGTCGTCATAGTCGGACGGGATATCGCCTTGGTGCGAGGTCTCGCCGACCTCTTCCTCGTTCGGACGCTCCGTGAGAATGCCTGCGACATATTCGATCATCCTGCGCTCATAGGCAGTCAGATCCTTGTCCCAGCCAAGCCCCTTGAGCATGGCCATGGTGAATTCTGGATAACCGTCCTCGATTTCCGAACCGACCGGCCAGCTGTTTTCGGCCAGCAGGTTGTCGCCATTGCGCTCGACACCAAAGCGGGCACGGAAGCCCATGCCGCCCTGGGCAACGGGAGTGGAGACATCGTAGAGGTTGGCCGAACCGGTGTGCTTCATCTCAGGCGTTCCCCAGCAAGGCCAGGGCAGACCGTAGAATTCGCCGTCATGCGGTCCACCAACACCACGCAAGCTGGTCTTGTCGAAGGTGTGCTGGTTTTCCATGTGGGACTTCAGCCGCTCCGGCGATTGGCCGGTCATGCCGATGGTCCACATGCCGCGGTTCCACTCGCGGGTGATGTCCTCGACCAGAGGCTCCTCGCCATTGACTTCGATGTTGCGGAACAGACGATCCTCAAAACCGAATTTCTTGGCGAACTTGTACATGATGGTGTGGTCGGGCAGCGATTCAAACAGCGGATCAACCACTGCCTCACGCCACTGGATCGACCGGTTGGACGCAGTCACCGAACCGTAGGTCTCGAACTGGGTCGAGGCCGGCAACAGGTAGACGCCATCCTGGCGGTCCTGAAGCACCGCGGTCATCGTCGGATAAGGGTCGACGACGACCAGCAGGTCGAGCATGCCCATCGCCTTCTGCATTTCAGGCAGGCGGGTCTGGGAGTTTGGCGCATGGCCCCAGAACACCATGACCTTGGTGTTGTCGGGCTGGTCCAGATTGTCCTTGGCCTCGAGAACGCCGTCGATCCAGCGCGAGACCGGAATTCCGGTCTCGTTCATCATCAGCTTGTTCTTTCCGTCCTTGCCTTTCATGGTGGCAAAACGGCCCTTGAGCCAATCGAGGTCTTCGCCCCAAACGCGGGCCCAGTGCGCATAAGCGCCGGCAGTCAGGCCGAAATAACCCGGCAGCGTATCGGCAAGCACACCCAGATCGGTCGCGCCCTGCACGTTGTCATGGCCGCGGAAGATGTTGGCACCACCGCCGCTCTTGCC
>Ga0209344_10001353_pt1 | contig 32446 bp, 31 predicted proteins | sample Cruoilmetagenom6_FD_187293 | JGI IMG/M metagenome (GOLD analysis project Ga0209344, IMG submission 187293) | Oil polluted marine microbial communities from Coal Oil Point, Santa Barbara, California, USA - Santa Barbara Oil Seep Sample 6 (SPAdes)... | ecosystem: Environmental > Aquatic > Marine...
CTCATAAATTCTTAAATTTGCAGCTTATTAAATAATTACAGGCTGCTTTGTTGCAGACTGCAAACAGAATACTAGAAACATGTTCAATAATTTAAGTGATAAGTTAGATAAAGCGTTACACGTATTAAAAGGTCATGGTAGCATTACAGAAGTAAATGTTGCTGAGACGCTTAAAGAAGTAAGACGTGCGCTTTTAGATGCCGATGTTAACTTTAAAATTGCAAAGGAATTTACCGTACGTGTAAAAGAAAAAGCACTTGGTCAAGATGTATTAACAACATTGCAGCCAGGCCAATTAATGGTTAAAATCGTTAAAGACGAATTAACCGAATTAATGGGAGGCGATGTAGAAGGTATTAATCTTTCTGGAAACCCTAGTGTGATTTTAATGTCAGGTCTTCAAGGATCTGGTAAAACCACTTTTTCTGGTAAGCTTGCCAATTATTTAAAAAATAAAAAAACGAAGAAACCTTTATTAGTAGCTTGTGATGTTTATCGTCCTGCTGCGATTGATCAGTTACATGTTGTAGGTGATCAAATAGGTGTTGAGGTTTTTAGTGATAGAGGCAATACAGATCCTGTTGCCATTTCGCAAGCAGGTATTGCACATGCAAAAGCCAATGGTCATAATGTTGTGATTATTGATACCGCTGGTCGTTTGGCTGTAGATGAAGCCATGATGACTGAAATCTCTAACATCCATAAAGCGATTCAGCCACAAGAAACCTTGTTTGTTGTAGATTCTATGACAGGTCAAGATGCGGTAAATACTGCAAAAGCCTTTAACGATATTTTAAATTTTGATGGTGTTATCCTTACCAAATTAGATGGTGATACACGAGGTGGTGCTGCAATTTCTATTAAATCTGTAGTTAATAAGCCAATTAAATTTATTGGTACAGGTGAAAAGATGGAAGCAATTGATGTCTTCTATCCATCACGTATGGCAGATCGTATTTTAGGCATGGGTGATGTGGTGTCTTTAGTTGAACGTGCTCAAGAACAGTTTGATGAAGAGGAAGCAAGAAAACTTCAGAAGAAGATTGCCAAAAATCAATTTGGGTTTGATGATTTCTTAAAACAGATTCAGCAAATCAAGAAAATGGGGAACATGAAGGATCTTATCGGAATGATTCCTGGAGCAGGAAAAATGATGAAAGATATTGATATCGATGACGATGCTTTTAAAGGTATCGAAGCGATTATTCATTCTATGACACCAGAAGAACGTGCTAATCCATCAGTAATAAATGCAAGCCGTAAAAAGCGTATAGGTAAAGGGTCTGGAACTTCAGTACAAGAAGTAAATCAACTCTTAAAGCAATTTACGCAAATGAGTAAAATGATGAAGATGATGCAAGGTGGAGGCGGAAAACGTATGATGCAAGCTATGCAGAATATGCCAAAGTAAAGTTTACAGTATTTAGTCCTCAGTTGATCGTTACAAAATTCAGTCTTCAGTTGGCTTTTAAAAATAATAAATTAATCAATAAGAGATTTGCGCCATAGCGTCTTTGCAAGAAAACAATAACCAAAAGCATGACAATTTTAGACGGAAAAAAAGTAAGTAACGACATCAAAAATGAAATCAAAGCCGAAGTCGATAAGATGAAAGCTAATGGTGAAAAAGTGCCTCATTTAGCTGCTGTTATTGTCGGTAACGATGGGGCTAGTTTAACGTATGTAGGTAGCAAAGTTAGAGCATGCGAACGTGTTGGTTTCGAATCTACAATGGTGCGTTTGTCAAATACAACAAGTGAAGTTGAGTTGCTCGATAAAATTGAAGAATTAAACAATGACGATAATATAGATGGCTTTATAATTCAATTGCCATTGCCGCCACAAATTAATACGCAAAAAGTATTAATGGCTGTAAATCCTGATAAAGATGTCGATGGATTTCATCCTATGAACTTCGGGAAAATGGCATTAGATATGTCTACATTTATTCCGGCAACACCATTTGGTATTTTAGAATTGCTAGACCGTTATGAAGTAGAAACTAAAGGTAAACATACTGTTGTTATTGGTCGTTCACATATTGTTGGTCGCCCCATGAGTATTCTAATGGGAAGAAAAGGTTTTCCTGGAAATTCAACAGTAACTTTAACTCATAGTCACACTAAAAATATTACGCAGATTACTTCACAAGCAGATGTTATTATTTCTGCCTTAGGAGTGCCTAAGTTTTTAAAAGCCGAAATGGTAAAAGATGATGCTGTAATTATTGATGTTGGAATCACAAGAGTACCAGACGATTCAGAAAAAGGCTATTATATTACTGGTGATGTAGATTTTGAAAACGTAAGCAAAAAGGCAAGTTTTATTACACCAGTTCCTGGTGGAGTAGGTCCAATGACAATTGCCATGTTGCTAAAAAACACATTGTTGGCAAGAGAGCAACACAGAAAAAATTACAGATAATTTTTTAAATGGAATCGTGGTTACTATGTATCGTGCAGGCAAAAGTCACGTTAGGTAGTTTTCAACATATCATTCCTATTCTATTTGCAGTAGCATTTACTGTTTGTCTTGTAAGTTATTCTAGCAAGAATTTCAATGCATTTCAAAAACAAAAAGCAGTTCATTATTTAGCTTGTTTTGTTTCCCTGACGCTTATTGGGTTTCATGTATACCGAATGCTTTTTGATAACTACAATTTTAAAACCGATTTACCACTTTACCTTTGTAGTTTAATGGCTTTATTAATTCCTGTGTTTACGTATTATCGTAAATATTGGATGTTTGAAATACTGGTGTTTTGGATTATTGGAGGCACATTACAAGCTGTTATAACACCAGACATTACTACAGGATTTCCAAGTTTTGACTATTTTAGATATTGGATAATCCATTTGGGATTGTTATCCATCATTTTCTATTTCATATTTGAATTAAAAATGAGACCAACACTTAAAAGTGTATTTAAATCCTTCTTTGCACTTCAAGGTTATGTTGCTTTAATGATGCTTTTGAATTACCTGTTAGATGCTAATTATTTTTACTTAAATGAAAAGCCAAAGTCGGCTTCACTGTTAGATTATTTTGGAGAATGGCCGTATTATATTTTGGTAGGTCAGCTAATAATAATTCCTCTGTTTTTGTTAATTTATGGGCCATTTTACCTTTCCAACAAACGAAACATTACTTAGCAAATAACTGAGTCATATCTTTAAAGGCTTTAAACTCTAATGCATTTTCTGAAGAATCTTCAAAAAACATGGTAGCTTGTTCTCCAACTTGCCCTTTAAATCTAATGTATGGCTCAATAATAAAGGCTATGTTTTTAGATTTTAATAATTTAGAAAACTCTTGAAATGCTTCCCATTCTAAAACAACACCAAAGTGCGGAACGGGAACAGCTTTGCCGTCTACTTGATTTGTGTGCGTATCTGCTTCTGTTTTGTCTTTAAAATGAATAACTAATTGGTGTCCAAAGAAATTATAATCTACCCAATGGTCGCTACTTCTACCTTCTTCAAGTTGTAATGTATTAGTGTAGAAATTTCTACAGGCTTCTAAATTATGAACAGGAATAGCAAGGTGAAACGGAGATAAAGCCATAATTAGCGTCTGTTTTTTCTTATTGTATTGTTTTGACTTGCCTCATACGTTTTTGTAGAATCGCTTATTAATTCGTTTAGCGTTTTAAATTCGGCTTTAGTCAATTCTCTATATTTACCAACAGGTACATCAAGCATTATATTCATTATTCGAATACGCTTTAACGCTTGTACTTCATAATTGCAATATTCACACATTCTACGGATTTGTCTATTTAATCCTTGAGTTAAAATGATACTGAACGTGTATTTATCAATCTTTTTAACCTTACATTTATTAGTGTGTTTGTCTAAATCTTCTAAATAAATTCCTCCAGACATACGCTCAATAAAGGTTTGAGAAATTGGTTGGTCAACAGTTACGATGTATTCTTTTTCGTGATTATTACTGGCTCTTAATATTTTGTTTACAATATCTCCGTCGTCAGTGAGAAGAATTAAACCTTCACTTGGCTTGTCTAATCTTCCTACAGGGAATATGCGTTTTGGATAGTTGATATAGTCAATAATATTGTCTTTTTCTACTCGAGTGTCTGTAGTACAAACGATACCTACAGGTTTGTTAAAAGCTAAGTACACAAAGTCTTGTTTGCGTTCTCCAATGATTTCGCCATCAACTTTAACAACATCTTCGGATGCGACTTTAGTTCCCATTTCAGGAACAACATCGTTAATAGTTACTCTTCCTGCTTCGATTAAACGGTCTGCAGCTCTACGAGAGCAATAACCAGCTTCGCTGAGGTATTTGTTAAGGCGTTTTAGTTCTTGTGACATGCTGTAAAAGTACAATAAAGATTAGTTATTAATAAACTCAATAATCTTTGGTGTTAAAGAAATATCCTTTAATCCATGACCAAATCCTGAAGTAGAAATAAATTCAGAATTTTTATAACGGTTAGCAATTAATAGTCCGTCTTCATAAGGAATAATACGGTCTTTTTTATCATGGATAATTAAACCTTTGGCTTCAATTGACTTGGTAAAATTTGCAGTTGAAAAGTATGAAACAGGCTGTCCAAAACGTTCAACAATAATATTGTCTAAGCCATTTGAAACTTTATTGTTAAAACCCATCATGGTTTTGTATCTATCAAAAACTCCAGTAAAATGTGCTGGTGCTCCTAATAAAACCATTTTATGTATACTTGGTAATTGATGTTTGTATAAACAAAAAACACTTGACATAGCACCAACTGAATGTCCAATTAGTACATCTGGCTGAAACTTTTTGGCGACTACATTTATAAATTCAGAATATAAAATGGCATTAAATTGTTTTCCGTCAGACCTCCCATGAGCAGGAGCATCTAAGGCAATAATATTATAGTCTTGTGCTTTTAAATCTTTTAAAATATACTCCCAACGTGACGCATTGCTTTCCCAACCGTGGGCTAGTAAAATAGTTTTGCCCTTGCCCACCCAACGGTAGGTTGCTATATCTAGATTTTTATAGTTTATTTCTTCATAAAAAGCAGATTCTATTACACGTTTTTGCTGTTCGTTGTAACTTCCTTTTCTAGGTGAAGCAAATAAATTTATAGCTTTTTTTGCGGCGTATTTAGACGAGATTAGACTGGTTGCGTTAAGAGCTCTACCAATTGATTTAATAACAAAACTACTCATACTTATTGGTCTTCTCTATTTACGGCTTCAACTGAAAATGCAGGCAAGCATACCGCTAGATATTCACATGGTTCTGTAAAAGGATTAGAGTATTGTAACCGAGTATTTTTTTCTACTTTAATAGATTGGCCAGCTTCTAAAACTATGGTTTCTCCATCGATAATGAATTGTTTTTTTCCTTTAATGATAAACGTGTATTCATCAAATTCTGGTGTTTGAAAAGGCTCGGACCAACCAGCAGGAGCAACCATGTGTGCAATACTAATTTCTGAATTACCATCTGTTGCATTTCCAAAATGTTCTTTTATAATTTTACCATCTTCTGTTGGAACTACAAATGGCGAGTTTTGAATTTTATATTTTTTCATTTTGTTTATTGCTTTTACCAATGAATCATGAAGTATTTAATCTTAGCTTTTTCAGGAACTTGAATTGGGTCAATAGTCATATCCATGTCAAAGCGCATGCTTGCAGGAAGCTCTTTTTTGTCAATAGTAAAAGAGGCGTTTATTTCATTAACAGAAACGACAATTACATTAATGAGGTTGTCTATTTTTGAAATTTTATAAGCTTCTTTTATATCTTTAAATGTACTTAAAGTTGAGATGTTTTTCTCTGTTTTATAACGTGAATCAATAATGTTTACGCTAGAAATTACAGATGTTGAATCTAAAGCTTCTTTTGGAGATAAGTCTAATAGTTTTTTGCCACCTTTTTCAAAAATTTCAATGCTGTTTACAGCTCCAATAAATTCATCTCCGGCAATATAACGCACAACCGAATCATTGCTAAAAATGGCATCTAGTTCTTTTACTTGCGTAGAGTCTGTTAGTAAACCAATATGATTCTTAGTAATTGTAAATGGATTTACAACTTTTTCTTTTGCGCAACTAGTAATAATAAGAGCACAAATTAGTGCCATTAATAAAGTGTTTTTCATGTTAGATTTAGGCATTTATTATTTTATCATTTTACTTAATATTCCCAAGACTCCACGGATTACTGTTGCACTGGTTAGAACCTTTACTATAGGATTCATTCGTGTACTTTGTCTTCTAGTTGAGCTTGTTTTTCTTTTACTTTCGGCACGTTTTAAGGCTTCTTTTTCTTCTTTTGCTTTTTGTTTTACCTCTTCAGCTTCGGCTTCTTCAATTTTTTTATTTAACATCTCATAAGCACTGTCCCTATCAATTTCTTGATTATACTTTTTAGCGAGTTTTGATTGTGCTAATAAGCTGGCCAATTCAGACTCTGTTAAAATATCCATTCTACTCATTGGTGCACGCAACATTGTAGCGGCTAGAGGTGTTGGTTTTCCTTTTTCATCTAAAGCAGAGACTAAGGCTTCACCAATTCCTAATGATGTTAAAACTTCTGCTGTATCGTAATAATCCGTATCAGGATAATTTTGAGCTGTTAATTTTATGGCTTTTCTGTCTTTTGCAGTAAACGCTCTTAAAGCGTGTTGTACTTTTAAACCCAGCTGCCCCAAAACAGCTTCAGGGACGTCGGTTGGATTCTGAGTAACAAAATATAATCCAACTCCTTTACTTCTAATAAGCTTTACAATACTTTCAATTTGATTTAATAGCGCGTCCGAAGCTTCATTAAAAATTAAATGTGCCTCATCAATAAACATGATAAGTTCTGGTCGGCCACTATCTCCTTGTTCAGGAAAAGTAGAATAGATTTCAGCTAATAAACTCAACATAAACGTTGAGAATAATTTTGGCTTATCTTGAATATCAGTTAATCTAATAATGTTAATATAACCGCGTCCATTCTCATCAATGCGCAATAAATCTTGTGTATCAAATGAGGTTTCGCCAAAGAACAAATCGCCACCTTGTTGTTCTATTTCTATTAATTTTCTAAGAATTGCACCTGTAGAAGCGGTAGAAATACGCCCATAAGATTCTTCAAATTCTTTTTTACCTTCATTAGTCGCATATTGTAAAATTTTCTTGAAATCTTTGAGGTCTAATAACGGTAAATGGTTGTCGTCACAATATTTGAAAATTACGGAAATGATTCCAGCTTGGGTTTCTGTAACGTCTAATATTCTCGAAATTAAAACAGGTCCAAATTCACTTATAGTTGCTCTTAATCGAACTCCATCTTGTTCAGACAAGGTCATTACTTCTACGGGAAAAGCTTTTGGCTCAAAGGGTAAACCTATTTGTGCATGGCGTTCATCAATCTTTGCATGTCCAGGACTAGGTTTTGCTAAACCACTTAAATCTCCTTTGATGTCCATAAGTAAAACAGGAACTCCTTTTTCAGAAAGATTTTCTGCTAAAACTTGTAATGTCTTTGTCTTTCCAGTACCTGTTGCACCAGCAATAAGACCATGTCTGTTCATGGTTTTTAATGGTACGTTTACAAAAGTGTTAGTCATGGTTTTACCATCTAGCATAGCAGAACCTAAGGTAATATAATCACCTTTAAACGTGTTTCCGTCGTTGATGTCTTTTATGAAAGCTTCAGAATTCTTCATGAGTCAGAAAATTTGGATAAAAATAATGTAATTTTAATCAAGTATGAAATAGTTTTAGATTGCAGTCTTAGTATTTATCAGCAATTAATACCTAATCTTGTTTTGATAGTATAAGAATGTTTAATTATTACTCAGAGTTTACTGCCTACTGCTTACTTATTAATATATTTGCAGCCTTATGACAAGAAGAGAACGACAAGAGTTAATAGATAAAGGGCTATTATTGCCTTTAATGGAAGAATTTTATACCATTCAAGGCGAAGGATTTCACAAAGGTACTGCTGCTTATTTTGTGAGAATTGGAGGCTGTGATGTAGGTTGTCATTGGTGCGATGTTAAAGAAAGTTGGTTAGCAGAATTACATCCGCCTACAGAAACAGAAAAGATTGTTGAAAATGCGGTTAAATATAGCGACACCATTATTGTAACAGGTGGTGAGCCATTAATGTGGGATATGGGACCTTTAACAGCTCAGTTGAAAGCTAAAGGAGTGCAAACACATATCGAAACCTCTGGGGCTTACAAATTATCAGGAGAATGGGATTGGATTTGTCTGTCGCCTAAAAAAATGAAATTACCAACAGAAGACGTTTCTAAAAAAGCAAACGAACTGAAATGTATCATATATAATAAAGACGATTTTAAGTTTGCAGAAGAACAGGCTACTAAGGTAAATGAGGACTGTATTTTGTATTTACAGCCAGAGTGGAGTAAACGCGATAAAATGATGCCGTTAATTGTAGAGTACGTTATGGCAAACCCAAAATGGAAAGTGTCACTTCAAACACATAAGTATTTGAATATCCCTTAAAATTCAAATAGATAGTTATTGCATTTGTCCTGTAAATTATTACGTATACAATAGATATTATATTTGTTAAACTTAGGGAAGTAATAGCACAAACACAATATTTCTCTTTTAATCCTTTGGATAAAACAATAGGTAATTATGTCACTTGTTCTAATACAGAAACGGTAGCGTTAACGGCTGGAGTAGGTGATAGAGCAGATACAATGGCAACAAAAGATGTAAGATTTTATTAGAGTATATATGAAACAAAAAAAACGCCTTGAGAAATCAGGGCGTTTTTTTTTTGTATATATCAGATAGATTTAACCTTTAAAAGGCACAGCAACCCTCACAGTTCCCCAACCTAAATGCATATTAATTCCGTTGTCAGATTTATTAAATGCAATAGAAAATGCTTCTAAAGATTCTTTTGCTTCTGTAACGGGTACTTTTAGACGTGCAACATCATTTTTTTCATTATAAGAATAACTTCCCCAAACATTTAAGTCTGTGCTAATAATTGCTGTCCATTCTTCTTTTCCAGGAATGACATAAAAAGTATAAGTTCCTGCTTTTATCTCTTTATTTCCAAACATCAGGTCTTTATAAAGTGTAATTTCGGCAGCTTCATTTGCTCCTGTTCTCCATACTTCCCCGTTTTTTACTAATTCACCTACCGAGCGATTATTTAACTGTGGACGACTATAGGCGATTTTAATTATTTTGTTTGAATCTTTGTAATTAGAAGGGAAAGCTGCAACATCCATAGGACTCTTATCTAAGCCTTTAAATTCTTGTGCACCAACATTAAATGTAAATAACATTAAAAACGCAAAAGCGATTGAAGTCATTAAATTTGATTTTTTCATAAGTAATACTGTGTTTTAGATTTTGTTAAAAATAGTTTTTAATTCTATGAATAGTCGCAATTAAATATTAAAATTTACATATTCATAGTAAAACTAATAATTTCGAGATGAGTTAGTTTTAAAACAACATCTATTATGTGTTTAAAGTTTTAAATTGAAACCATTTAGTTGTGTTGCGTTTTAAATATGAAAGTTTAATTTCATATTTGTCCTATAATTAATAATATAAGGGCTAAGCTTAATTGAAGCCAAATTCAAATAAAAAATAAAAGTTATGTGCGGAATAGTATGTGCGTTCGATATAAAACAGAAAGTTGAAGATTTAAGACCTCAGGTTTTAGAAATGGCAAAAACCATTCGTCATCGTGGACCAGACTGGAGTGGAATTTATAGTGATGATAAAGTGATCATGGCACACGAACGTTTAGCTATTGTTGATCCAGCCTCAGGGAAGCAACCTTTGTTGAGTCCTGACCAAAAACTAATTCTTGCAGCTAATGGAGAAATATATAACCATAGAGCTTTGCGACAACAATTTGAAGGAAAATACGATTTCCAAACTCAAAGTGATTGTGAAGTGATTTTAGCTTTATACCAAGAAAAAGGAGTAGATTTCGTAGATGAAATGAACGGTATCTTTGGTTTTGCTATATACGACGTAGAAAAAGATGAGTATTTTATCGCTAGAGATCATATAGGAATTATTCCTTTATATATAGGTTGGGATAAAAACGGAACTTTTTATGTCGCTTCAGAATTAAAAGCATTAGAAGGTATTTGTACTAAAATTGAACTATTTCCTCCAGGACACTACATGTTTAGTAAAGATGGCGAATTTGTAAAATGGTATAAACGCGATTGGACGGATTATGATGCTGTAAAAGATAACGAAACAAGTATAGAAGAAGTAAAGCAGGCCTTAGAAGATGCTGTACATAGACAACTAATGAGTGATGTGCCGTATGGTGTATTGTTGTCTGGTGGTTTGGATTCATCGGTAACCTCTGCTATTGCTAAAAAATATTCAGAAAGACGTATTGAAGCGGATGATAAAGAAAAAGCATGGTACCCTCAATTACATTCGTTTTCAGTTGGATTAGAAGGTTCACCTGATTTGGCGGCAGCTAAAAAAGTGGCAGACCATATAGGAACTGTGCATCACGAAATTAAATTCACCATCCAAGAAGGTTTAGATGCAATTAAAGATGTGATTTACAATATTGAAACATACGATATTACTACAATACGTTCATCTACACCAATGTATTTAATGGCAAGAGTGATTAAATCGATGGGAATTAAAATGGTATTATCTGGTGAAGGAGCAGATGAGTTATTTGGAGGGTATTTATATTTTCATAAAGCACCAAGTGCACAAGAATTTCATGAAGAAACGGTTCGTAAATTAGATAAATTGCACATGTATGATTGTTTAAGAGCAAACAAAAGTTTGGCTGCTTGGGGAATAGAAGGTCGTGTACCATTTTTAGATAAAGAATTTATGGATGTAGCTATGCGCATTAACCCAAGTGATAAAATGATTAATGGCGAACGTATGGAAAAATGGGTCGTTCGTAAAGCGTTTGAAGATATGATTCCAGAAAGCGTAGCTTGGAGACAAAAAGAACAATTTTCTGATGGAGTAGGTTACAGTTGGATTGATACCTTGAAAGCGCTTGTTGAAAATGAAATTACAGATGAACAAATAGAAAATGCATCATTCCGTTTTCCAATAAACACACCTTTAAACAAAGAAGAGTATTATTACAGAACTATTTTTGAAGGACATTTTCCAAGTGATGCTGCTGCATTAAGTGTGCCACAAGAGGCAAGTGTGGCCTGTAGTACAGCAACAGCTTTAGAATGGGATGAAGCCTTTAAAAACATGAATGACCCATCGGGTAGAGCAGTAGCTAAGGTGCATTCAGATTCTTATGTCAAAGCTTAAATAGGAATTAAATAACGAAGTAAAAAGACCAATCAAAAAAGATTGGTCTTTTTTTATATGTAGCATTGTTGTAATTTCATAATCTTAATTGTAACAATGTTATTACCAAATTTTAAAAAATTTCTTATTGAAAAAGGCGGATTATCAGAAGAGGAATTCGCCCAAATAATCCCTTTTATAAAAACGAAAAGAGTTGCTAATCACGAGTTCTTATTAAAATCAGGCGAGGTTTGTTCGCATTCTTTTTTTGTAGAACAAGGTGTGCTTCGATTTTATGCCTTAAATGAAGAAGGTAAAGAACACGTCCTTCAGTTTGCGACCGAAAATTGGATTCTTAGTGATCGTGGAAGTGTTTTTTTTCAAGAACCTTCAACTTACTATATAGATGCTATTGAGGATACATTAACTATAATGTTAGATGAAGAATTTGTTAATGAGGTGGTCAAAGTCAATTCAAATTTTAGAATTCAAAACGAAAAACTATTACAGAATCACATTCGACATTTATACAAACGTATCAGTTTGTTAATAGGAGCTTCAGCAAAAGTAAGATACCTAGAATTTGTCAATATGTATCCAGATATAATGTTGCGTGTACCACAATGGATGATTGCTTCTTATTTGGGTATTACTCCAGAGAGTTTAAGTAGAGTGCGAAAAGCATTAGCTAAAGAAAATTTTAAACTCAAGTGATATTTTAATCCTATTTATGTCTAGTTTTTTGCTTCTTATCAAATGTCAATGCACACCTTTTTTTGTTCCTGTAATTTTACAGTAATAAAAGAAAGGAAATATATTATGAGACATTTAGAAGTATTAGTTGTCAGTAAAGACACTACAATTCCAAGAATCTTAAATTGGAAGGTTTCTACAGTAGATACTATAGAGATGGCTATAGAAAAAATACAACAGCGACCTTATAATATCGTTGCTATTTCTAACAAATTTAATCTAACAGACAAAGTCAAGTTAAGTCAGGTTGTATCGGTATTGTATGACAATGCAATTTTAGTAGAATATACTGATAATAAAATTTTAGCAGAAACCGTAAAAGCGGCCTATTGGAGAGCAAACAAGCCAAGTAGTCAAAGCAATTATTTGGACAATTCATTTGAAATTACATTGGCAAACTGTATCAACTTAAACAAATAAAATAACATGAAAACTAATAAACTAAGACGTATAGAAAAAGTAACCCAACCAGGAACACCTCATTTTGTAGGTGATGGATTTAGAGTTCACAATTTTATTCCCGGGACATCAACCATGCAACGTATGGATCCCTTTATAATGTTAGATTATAATTCCAAGTATAATTTCCCTGCAACAAATAAGCCAAAAGGTGTAGGAGTGCATCCTCACAGAGGTTTTGAAACGGTAACCATCGCCTATAAAGGATGTGTAGAACATAGTGATAGTGCGGGTGGTGGAGGCGTAATTGGAGAAGGAGACGTACAATGGATGACAGCTGCTTCTGGTGTTTTACACAAAGAGTTTCATGAAACCAAATGGAGTAAAACAGGAGGTGAGTTTCAAATGGTACAACTTTGGGTGAATTTACCTGCAAAGGATAAAATGAGTACTCCAAAATATCAGGCTATCTCTAATTCTGAAATTACAAAAATTGACTTGCCAAATAAAGCAGGAGAAATAGAGGTAATAGCAGGCGATTATCAAGGGCACAAAGGTGCTGCCTCTACATTTTCGCCAGTGAATATGTTTAATTTGAAATTAAAAAAAGGAGCTAAAATGCAATTGTCGTTTCCAGCAAACTATACAACAGCACTTTTAATGGTTGAAGGTGATGCAATAGTAAACGAAAATACAGATGCACCGCAAGACCATTTTGTGATGTTTAGCAACGATGGAGAGTCGTTTACCGTAGAAGCCTTAAGTGATGCTATAATTTTAGTGCTAAGTGGTGAGCCAATTAATGAACCAATTGCAGCGCATGGACCTTTTGTGATGAATACACAAGAGGAACTCATTGAAGCATTTCAGGATTTTAATACCGGAAAATTCGGTTATTTAGAGGATTAGTAATTTTAAAAAGTAGTTCATTTTTTTGAACTACTTTTTTATATCTTTAAGACATGAGGGACGAGTTTAAAAACATTCCACTTCGTAAAAACGAAGATAAAAAGTGTTTCGAAATAGAAATCGATGATAGTTTTGCTTTTATCCAATATAAGGAGATGAGCGATCAAATAGCATTAATTCATACGGAAGTTCAATCTGCTTTAAGTGGTAAAGGAGCTGCAAGTGCTGTAGTTGAGAAAACTCTAAATTATATTGAAATCCAAGGCAAAAGGCTATTACCATTTTGTCCTTATGTTTTCGCATATATAAAGAAGCATCCAGAATATAAATCCTTAGTGGATCCAAGTTTTAACGGTTACGATAAATTATAAATATGTCAAATACAAAATTAATTATAGAGGAACGCGCTGCCAATATTGGCAATTTTATGGTAGGTCGCTTGTTGCCATTTCGACAAAAACGTATGGTGGGACCATTTATTTTTATAGACCATATGGGGCCTGCTTGTCTAAGTGATTCTGAAAACTTGGATATTGCAATGCATCCGCATATTGGTTTGTCTACTTTAACATATTTGTTTGAAGGAACTATTATGCATCGTGATAGCTTAGGAACAGAAGTAGAAATAAAACCAGGAGCGGTAAATTGGATGACAGCAGGAAAAGGTGTTGTGCATACAGAGCGTACACCAGAATATTTACGTCACTCAAAAAAAATGCTTCATGGCTTACAAATTTGGGTGGCCTTGCCCAAAGCAGACGAGCAATGCGATCCGTCGTTTACACATGTTTCTGCAGATGAAGTTCCGAGTTGGGAAGATAACAATGTGCATTTTAAACTCATAGCAGGAAAAGCCTTTGGAAAGCAATCTCCTGTTCCAGTATACAGTCCTCTTTATTTTATAGAAATAAAATCAAGCGAAACGAAAACCATTTCAATAGGCGAACATTTATTTGGTGAAAGCGCATTGTATATTTTAGAAGGTAGTATTAAAAGTGATGGATATACTTACGAAACAAAACAGTTATTAGTGGCTAAAGACAGTACTTTATGTGCGTTTGAAATTGAAGCCAATTCAACTATTTATATTTTTGGCGGAAATGCATTCCCCGAAGAACGGTTTATAGAATGGAACTTTGTCGCATCAGATAAAGCTCTTATTGCGAAAGCTAAAAACGATTGGAAAGCTGATAAATTTCCAAAAGTGATTAATGAGACTGTACGTATTCCATTACCAACTCCAAAACGCTTTGGTGGTTAATTTAGAATTTAGTAGAATCACATTGATTAAAATTAAGTTATGAGAACAGGAAGATTAGAAGCGTTTAGCGATGGTGTTTTAGCTATTGTAATTACCATTATGGTTTTAGAACTGAAAGCTCCAGAAGACACTACTTTTCAGAGTTTATTATCTGTGGCACCAGTATTTATAAGCTATGTGTTAAGTTTTATTTACATCGGAATTTATTGGAACAACCATCATCACTTATTTCAGATTTCTCATAAGGTAAACGGAAGTGTTCTTTGGGCAAACTTACATTTGCTGTTTTGGTTGTCTTTAATTCCTTTTACTACAAGTTGGTTGGGAGAAAATGAACATTATTATGAAGCGTTACCAGTAGCCACTTACGGTTTTGTGTTATTGATGAGTGCTGTAGCTTACTTTATTTTAGAACGTGCGCTAATTAAAAATCACGATAAAGATTATTTATTGGCGCGTTTAATTGTATATAAAGTAAAAGATTATGTCTCCACAGCATTGTATATTATAGCTATTCCTTTAGCTTTTGTGTACACGTGGCTCGCTATTGTCTGTTATGCGATTGTAGCTTTAATTTGGTTAATGCCAGACAAAAAAATGGAAACCTTAATAGATGAGGTTGAAGTCTAATCTATTTTTTATAAATCGATTTATAAAAAGTCAGTTTTAAAGCTGACTTTTTCTCCTTTTGCACGATAAATTTGTCAGGATGTCGCACTTAAAAACGAAGAAATTTATCAATTTTAACGCTCATTCAAACTTCAAAATTCGACTTGTAAAGCCTTTTTGGTTTTTGGCGATTCTGAGTTAGCCTTAAAATTAGTTAAATCAAATTTAAGGTGCTTTTTAGCCTTTTTAAGGCATTATTAAGTAATTAACAAATGTTGATAATTATCGGTTTCAATCCATAAAAAGCTTTTATAAAGTGTTTTAAAATCGTATATTTGTTAGTATTCAAAAATGATACAACTGTGTCATTTTTTTTATGTCAAAGCGGTCTTAATTTTTAAAATGAAATTGAAGGAAATTGGGATAGCTGGATTGCTTCCGTTTAAAAAAATAAACGGAACTTTTTTAATAAAGATTCGAACTAAAATTTATTCAAAATAATGAGCGAGAAAAAAGAAGAATTTAATAAGGATAATTATTCTGCAGATAGTATTCAGGCTTTAGAAGGTATGGAGCATGTACGTATGCGTCCATCCATGTATATTGGAGATGTAGGTGTCCGTGGTTTACACCATTTAGTTTATGAGGTAGTTGATAACTCTATTGATGAGGCTTTAGCTGGTCATTGTGATAATATTACTGTAATTATCAACGAGGATAATTCTATTACCACAGAAGATGATGGTCGTGGTATTCCTGTAGATTTACATAAAAAAGAAGGAGTTTCTGCATTAGAGGTTGTTATGACTAAAATTGGTGCAGGTGGTAAATTCGATAAAGACTCTTATAAAGTGTCTGGTGGATTGCATGGTGTTGGTGTAAGTTGTGTAAATGCGCTATCTGAGCATCTTAAGGCAACCGTTTACAGAAAAGGAGAAATTTGGGAGCAAGAGTACGAAAGAGGTAAGGCTACGTATCCTGTAAAAAGAGTTGGTGAAACTGAAAAAAGAGGTACGATTGTAACTTTTAAACCAGATCCAACAATTTTTACACAAACTTTAGAATATAGTTATGATACGTTAGCAAGTCGTTTACGAGAATTAGCATATCTTAATAAAGGTATTACCATTCATTTAGTTGATAGACGTCATAAAAAAGAAGATGGTGAGTTTGAAGGAGAAACATTTCACTCTAAAGAAGGATTAAGTGAATTTATTAAATTCTTAGACGGAAATCGTGAGCCTTTAATGAAAGATGTTATTGCTTTTGAAGGTGAAAAAAATGGAGTGCCTGTTGAAGTAGCAATGGTATATAATACTTCTTATGCTGAAAACTTACACTCATATGTAAATAATATTAATACACATGAAGGAGGAACACACCTTTCTGGGTTCCGTCGTGGACTTACACATACGCTTAAAAAGTACGCCGATGAATCAGGGATGTTAGACAAGTTAAAGTTTGATATCGCAGGAGATGATTTTCGTGAAGGTTTAACGGCAATTGTATCTGTAAAAGTACAAGAACCTCAATTTGAAGGACAAACAAAAACCAAATTAGGAAACCGTGAAGTTTCTGCATCTGTTTCTCAAGCTGTTTCAGAAATGCTAACAGACTATTTAGAAGAAAATCCAGATGATGCAAAAACGATTGTTCAAAAAGTAATTCTTGCAGCTCAAGCACGTCACGCAGCTCAAAAAGCACGTGAAATGGTACAGCGTAAAACCGTAATGAGTATTGGAGGTTTACCTGGTAAATTATCAGATTGTTCTGAGCAAAATCCAGAAGTATGTGAAATCTACTTAGTAGAGGGAGATTCTGCAGGTGGAACAGCAAAAATGGGCCGTGATAGAGCATTTCAAGCCATTTTACCATTAAGAGGTAAGATTCTTAATGTTGAAAAAGCAATGACACATAAGGTTTTCGAAAACGAAGAAATTAAAAATATCTTTACAGCTTTAGGTGTAACCATTGGAACAGAGGAAGATAGTAAAGCATTAAACCTTTCAAAATTAAGATATCATAAAATTGTGATTATGTGTGATGCCGATATTGATGGTTCACATATTGAAACACTAATTTTAACGTTCTTCTTCCGTTACATGAGAGAATTGATTGAAAATGGACACATTTATATCGCAACACCACCTTTATTTTTAGTGAAAAAAGGAGCAAAAAAGGAGTATGCATGGAATGATGAAGAGCGTTTAGCTTTGATGGAGCGCTATGGTGATGGAGCAAAAATTCAGCGTTATAAAGGTCTTGGGGAAATGAACGCAAGTCAACTTTGGGATACAACTATGAATCCTGAGTTTAGAACTTTGCGTCAAATTCATATAGAAAATGGTGTAGAAGCTGATAGAGTGTTCTCTATGTTAATGGGAGACGAAGTACCACCTCGTAGAGAATTTATAGAGAAAAATGCTATTTATGCAAATATTGATGCCTAAGTATTAATGATTTAATATATAAAAAAAACACCCATTTTTGGGTGTTTTTTTATGCCTTTATTTTTCTGATTTTTATAATATCAAATAATAAAAAATCATTGCTTTTAAGCTTATTTAGTGTAAGGTTCGTAGGCTAATTATCTATGTATGTGATGAAAATAAACCATTTCTGTGATTATTTTTATAATTTAGGCCTATGTAAAAACCACTATTGCTATGAGAAAATTTATCACTTTAATTGTTGTTATTGCTAGTGTGCAATTAACTAAAGCCCAAGATTTAGAAACTATTTTGCTTGCATCAGAGGATGCTAGTTTGCTTACGCAAAATTATTTAAATCCAGCAATGGTAGGATTAATGTATAGTATGAATGGTGGTTGGGCAACAACAGCAAAAGTTCATAAAAAGTTTGGCTTTGATATTACTATTGGTGTTAATGCCTCTTTTGTACCAGATGCAGCTAAAACATTCGCATTTAACCCAGCAGATTACCCTTTTTTATCTGTAGCTAGTGGGCAAAACAAGTTACCAACCGTAATGAGCGAGGATGATACAGAGGCGACTATAGATGTTTCAATACCAAATGGAGATGGCACCTCTAAAGTAATAAGTTTTGATATGCCTGGAGGTATTACTGAAGATTTACCTGTAAATGCAGTGCCTGCTCCAACAGTGCAAATTGGGTTTGGATTACCATTTAAAACAGATATTAAGGCGCGTTTTGTGCCAACTCAAAATTATGATGATGTTGAAGCTAAGCTGCTTGGTTTTGGATTGCAGCACGACTTAACACAGTATTTAGGCCCCTTAGATAAATTGCCACTTAGTGTATCTGTTTTAGGTGCATTTACGAGTATGAGTGTCACTTATGCAATGTCAGATACCGATAATTCTGATAACGTTTTTGTTACAAATGGCGAAGCAGAATTTAAAATGAATACATGGACGGTTCAGGCATTAGCTTCTTTAGATTTTAAATTAATTACATTCTACGGAAGTCTTGGTTATAACAACGGGAAGACAACAGCTAAAATGAAAGGGGATTATACACTAACTTACGATGTAGAAGATAGTAATGGAAACCAAATGGGGACGGTTCAAGAAGAGATAAGCGACCCTATAAATATGAATTTTGAGGCAAATGGAATGAGAGCAACATTAGGCACAAGATTAAATTTAGGATTCTTTAAAATATTTGGCGATTATACGTTTCAAAAATATAATACAGCTACAGTTGGTATAGCGTTGAGCTTCAGATAAAATTAGATCTTAAAACAAGAGACAAAAGCACAAGATTTACTCTTGTGCTTTCTTCGTTTAAAGCAATTTTATTCGTAATTTTACAATCATTTAAAACAATTAGTTTCACATAATAAAACATATAAAACAAATGAAAGTAACCGTAGTTGGCGCAGGAGCTGTAGGGGCAAGTTGTGCAGAGTATATTGCAATTAAAAACTTTGCTTCAGAAGTTGTAATTTTAGATATTAAAGAAGGCTATGCAGAAGGTAAGGCAATGGACTTAATGCAATGTGCATCTTTAAATGGGTTTGATACTAAAATTACAGGAAGTACAAACGATTATTCTAAAACAGCAAATAGTGATATTTGTGTAATTACTTCTGGTATTCCTCGTAAACCAGGTATGACACGTGAAGAATTAATAGGTATTAATGCAGGTATTGTAAAAACAGTATCAACAAGTTTAGTAGAGCATTCTCCGAATACAATTATTATTGTTGTAAGTAATCCAATGGATACAATGACGTATTTGGTACACAAAACTACAGGTTTACCAAAACACAGAATTATAGGAATGGGTGGAGCGTTAGATTCTGCACGTTTTAAATACAGATTAGCTGAAGCATTAGAAGCACCTATTAGTGATGTAGATGGTATGGTAATCGGTGGTCACAGTGATAAAGGTATGGTGCCATTAACGTCTCATGCAACTAGAAACAGTATTAAAGTTTCTGAATTTTTATCAGAAGAACGCTTAAACCAAGTGAAAGAAGATACTAAAGTTGGAGGAGCAACACTAACAAAATTATTAGGTACTTCAGCTTGGTATGCTCCAGGTGCTGCAGTAAGTGGCTTAGTTCAGGCTATTGCTTGTGACCAAAAGAAAATATTTCCATGTTCAGCCTTGTTAGATGGTGAATATGGTTTAAGCGATTTATGTATTGGTGTACCAGTAATTTTAGGTAGAAAAGGAATTGAAAAAATTGTAGACGTACCTTTAAGTGCTGCTGAAAAAGCACATATGGTAGAAAGTGCAGAAGGTGTAAAAAAGACTAATGGATTATTAGAACTTTAATTATATCAATAGATTAATTATTTCACAATAACCTTGCTAACTCATCAGTTGGTGAGGTTTTTGTTTTAATTAAGGTAAGTTTATGAGATTTCACCCGAAGATGTGACCAAAATAGAAGGTTTGTAGGTCATAAATTTTAAAATATTTAGAATAAAGACGGTAGAAATACAGTCTTTATTTTTTTGTCTATATTTGGCGCATGAAAACCAAACTGAAATTTGGAATATTAGCTTTACTCTTAGCGTTTTTAGGAACGTTTATAGAGCATACAACGCTACCAAATCAACAGATTGTAATTCAGTTTTCAGATACGTCTATTACAGCTGAAGATACTGAAAATGCTATTGAAGCCATTCAAGGCAAATTACAAAGTATTGGTGTTACTCAAATTCAGATTGGTCAAAATAATAAAGGTCAGCTTAGAATTACCTATCATAGTGATGCTAATGTGGCTTATATTCAGAAGACACTTTTTAACGTTGAAGAGTTAAAGTTAGCATACAATTCCTCTCAAAACCATTCAAATAATTTTCCAGAGAAGAAAGGTGCAAAAAAGTATGAGCTTAATATTTCTGAAATTAAGACAGGTAGTGATATTGATTGGAGTTTTGAAGGAACTCAAGTTGCAGAGATAAATCAAAAGACAGACCACTCCAAACCACTAAAAGTTAATTATTCAAGCGAACTGAATAATACAAAACAAAGTAACAACACTGTTAATGTTGCTGTTATAGTAAATACGGCTATTGCCAATGCAATAGATAATATATCCTATAAAATTCCAGAAGTTAGAGCAGGGCCAACCGTTTAAAAAACTGTTCTTTCTAAAAGAATTTTTACTTCATTCCAAGTCTTTCTTATTCAATAGAAAAGACTAAAAATCAAAATCATAAAAAACATTGTTGAATTATAGTGTATACTCTATATTTGCGCGTTCAAAAAATTCGACATTAAATAAATAATTACAATGCAAAACAAAGGAATAATTAAGCTTTTTGCGCTTTTATTTGGTTTGGTAAGTATTTACCAATTATCATTTACATTTAAAGCAAACCAGCTAGAAGATACTGCAAAAGAAGCCGCAATTGCTAAAATCGCAGACACAGAAGACGATTACCAATCTAAAAGGAACATAGAAGAGGTTCGCTATTTAGATTCATTAAAAACCACTAAAATTAAGGTAGGTGATAAGTTTGAACCTATTGAAGTTTATAATTTAGGGTTTGCAAAATATTCATATACTGAAGTTGAAAATAATGCCATGAACCTTGGTTTAGACCTTAAAGGTGGTATTAATGTTATCCTTCAAATTTCGGTTAGAGACATTTTAAAGGGATTAGCTAATAATAGTAAAGACCCTATTTTTAATAAAGCTTTAGATGATGCAGAAGAGTTACAAAAAGATGCACAAGAATCTTACTTAGAATCTTTCTTTAGAGCATTTGATGCTATTAAAGGTGATACTAAATTAGCATCTCCAGATATTTTTGCAAATCGTACGTTAAGTGATGAGATTAAATTCGATATGTCAGATAACGAAGTTAAAAGTATCATTGAAACAAAAATTGATGAGTCTATCGTTTCTGCTTTCGAAGTATTACGTAAGCGTATTGATAAATTTGGTGTGACATCGCCAAACATTCAGCGTTTAGGAAATTCTGGTCGTATTTTATTAGAATTACCAGGAGCTAAAGATATTGAGCGTGTTAAAGATTTAGTTACTAAAACAGCACAATTACAGTTTTGGGAAACCTATAAGACTCAAGAAGTTTTACCTTATTTAATGCAGGTTAACCAAACTTTGGTTGAAGAAAATAAGGCAAAAGAAGCAAAAGAATCTAAAAACGATGCTATTGCAGAAACAACAGTAGATCAAGATTCAACTTCAAGTGCTATTGATGACTTAACGGGTCAGATAGAATCAGACTCAACGAATGTAGCCGATTTAAACCCATTAGGTATTCAGGGGTACGGAAATGGTGGCTCTGTAGTTGGTATGTTCTTAGCTAAGGACAAAGAAAAAGTTATGGCGCATTTAAATGCACCAAAAAATAGAGCTTCACTTCCTGCAGAAATGCGTTATGTAAAATTTGTTTGGGGAATACAAACAGAAGATTCTGAGTATTCAGAACTTTATGCAATTAAAGGAAACAGAGATGGTGTACCAGAATTAAGTGGTGCTGTAATTACAGATGCTAGACAAGACTATGACCAAGTAAGCAGACCAGCTGTAAGTATGCAGATGAATGCTAAAGGGGCTAAGATTTGGGAAGAAATGACCAAAAAAGCATACGAAACTCAAGGTTATATTGCTATTGTTTTAGATAATATTGTGTATTCTGCACCAAGTGTATCTACAGGTCCAATTGCAGGTGGTAATTCACAAATTTCTGGAGCATTTTCGCTAACAGAGGCTGTCGATTTAGCTAACGTTTTAAGGGCTGGTAAATTACCTGCTTCTGCTCAAATTGTTCAAGCAGATGAGGTTGGGCCATCATTAGGACAAGAGGCTATTGACAGTGGTATGAAGTCATTTGTTATCGCTTTAGCATTTGTTTTACTTTGGATGTTGTTTTACTATGGTAAAGCAGGTGGTTTTGCAGATATCGCTTTATTATTAAACATCTTATTAATCTTTGGTGTATTAGCAAGTTTAGGAGCTGTATTAACTTTACCAGGTATTGCAGGTATTGTATTAACTATTGGTATTTCGGTCGATGCAAACGTGCTTATTTTTGAAAGGATACGAGAAGAATTAGCAAAAGGTAAATCGCAAAAAGAATCTATTAAAGATGGTTTCTCTAACGCCTTATCTTCAATTTTAGATGCGAACATTACAACCGGTTTAACCGCTTTAATACTATTTGTATTTGGTACCGGTCCAATTAAAGGATTTGCAACAACATTAATCATTGGTATTTTAACGTCTTTATTTACAGCGATTTTTATAACTCGTCTATTAGTAGACTGGTATATAAATAGAGGTGGTAAATTAGATTTCTCTACTGGTTTAACGAAGGGCTTATTTACCAATGTAAATATCGATTTCTTAAAGAAACGTAAGATTGCATATGCTATTTCTGCGGTATTTATTGTAGCTAGTTTAGGGTCTCTTTTTACAACAGGATTAGATCAAGGTATTGACTTTGTTGGAGGTAGAACTTATCAAATACGTTTTGATCAGGATATGAGTGTTGAGGAAGTGAAAAACGACCTACATAATGTATTTGAAAGTGCAGAAGTAAAAACCATTGGTGGACCAAATCAATTAAAGATTTCTACCAAATATTTAGTAGAAGATACGTCTGTTGAAGCCGATGAAAAAGTACAATCTATGTTGTTTACTGCGCTTCAAAAATACCTTCCAGAAGGAATTACATATGAAGAATTTTTAGATGGATCAGGAGATAAGAAAATAGGTAAAATGTTATCTAGTAAAGTAAGTCCAACAATTGCCGATGATATTAAGAAATCATCTATTTGGGCAATTTTAGGATCTTTAGTAGTAGTTTTCTTATACATCTTATTAAGATTTAAGAAATGGCAATTCTCTCTTGGAGCTGTAGCTGCTGTTTTCCATGATGTTTTAATCTTGTTAGGTATCTATTCATTAACATGGAGATTTATGCCATTTAGTATGGAGATTGACCAAACGTTTATTGCGGCAATCTTAACAGTAATTGGTTACTCTTTAAATGATACGGTTGTAGTATTTGATAGAATTAGAGAGTACTTTAATGAAAACTTAGGTTGGAATTTTGATACAACTATTAACAAATCTATAAATAGTACTATTAGTAGAACATTAAATACCTCGTTAACAACATTAGTGGTGTTATTAGCAATGTTCTTATTTGGTGCAGATTCACTTAAAGATTTATTATTTGCATTAATCGTTGGTGTAATTGTAGGTACATATTCTTCAGTATTTATTGCAACACCAATTATGTATGATACAGCTAAAAAAGGTAACGTAACTGATGCACTTAAAAACAAAGTGAAAGAAGACGTTGAAGAAGCTTAAGCTTACAACAAATAATATTCTGAATTAATTCAGAGTTTAAAAAATGCCTTTCTTAATAGAGAGGCATTTTTTTTGTTTCTAAATCTTTAATAGCATATATTTATTTTATAATCCAATTGTAATTCATGTCTAACACAATAAAAGTGCTTTTGTTGAAGTACGGAATTCCTAGCCTTGCTGTTATAGTAATTGCTGTGCAGTTCTTTTTTGTAAATACACAAAGTCTTAATAAATGGAAAGGTGGTGGTTATGGTATGTACACAGGAATCCATTATTACTACAATCAGATATATATTCCAGGCATGTCAGTGGATTCTCTGATTGCAAATAATAATGAAATGGAAAGGGTTTTTAAGCATTTAAAACTAATGCCTAATGATGATAATTTAATGAGCGCTGCAGAATTTGTAGTAAAAACAACTCACAAAGACAGTATTCATATTCAGATATGGAAACCATCCGTTAATTCAAAAAATGGTGTCTATTCGAGAGCTTTGGTCAATGAGATCTATTTTAAAAAAACAAGCCTGTGATATATTGGATAGGTATAAAAGAGAAATTAAATAATCACATTGAGCTTGCAAGTCAGTTGCTGCTTTTAATGCTTGGAATCTATATTTCTATTATGTCTGAAAAATATGGTATATGGAAAACTCCAGTGCTTTTTCTAGGCTTATTTTGTTGGTTTTTCTTTCGTCACAAGACAAAGCATCCTATTATTTGGATGGTCTTTTCTGCACTACTGGTTTTTGATCTCTATCTCATGTATTTGAGAGTGGCAAATCACCATTTTGTGTTAACATTTATGACGCTTTCTGTTTTATGTTATCGCTATCATAAACGTAGTGATATACTTTTAAAAAACACTCAGATACTTTTGGTTATTGTTATATTGGCGTCGGTTTTGCAAAAACTAATATCTAATCAGTTTATAAGTGGTAACTTCTATTATTATATGTTGAATAGAGGTTTTCTGTTTGACCCTTTTTTAGGATTTTTTTCTGAAATTTCAGAGGTAACAAAAAGCAATACGGAAAGTTTAATAGCCTTGCAAGCTACAGATCCCAATATTGGTGAAAGCATTGTTTTAAAAGATGTATTTCCAAATCTTGGTGTAATTAGTCAAGTATTTGCAATGCTGACTATTGCTATGGAATTTATTGTTGCAATTGCTATTTTATGGAAACCTAAAAGTAGGTGGACGCATTTGCTTTTTATAATGATGATTATAGGTATACTTTGTACGCGATTAGAAACAGGTTTTATGGCCTTGCTTGCCATTTCTGGCTTGTTTTTGTGCAACAATATTAAATTGAGATTATTGTATGCAATAATAGCAATGTTTTGTGTTGTTTTAGTCGTGACTAAACTTGGCTATCATTAGCTATAATATAGTTGCGTGTATAGATATCAGAAACTTTACTGATGAATAGGTTTGACCTGTTTTGAGAATTTGTTCTCTTTTATTATACCCTAAAGATATGTCTATGTATAAGTAATCTATTGTGTTACTCGTTTGTTGAGGTAAAACTTATTTTGTCACCAATAGCCAATTGCCATGCGTCAGAAAGCCCAGCATTAATTTCTAAAACATATTTAGCAGGAGCTTCTGATGGAAGAGAGGTTTCATCCATAGGCTTTGCATTTTTTTGAAAACTAACGATAGATAAATCGTCATCTATATAAATAATATCTAAAGGGATTTTAGTGTTTTTCATATAGAAACTTCGCATTTGCATATTAGGAAATACAAATAACATACCTTGATTGGTTTCAAGTTTCGTTCTATACATTAGGCCTGTTTGGGTGGTATATTCGTCATCTGCAATTTCAATATCTAAGGTCTTTATTACAGAGTCAGAATCTGCTTTTTTAAGCATTAAAACACCTTCTTTTTTGAAACTCACAACAACTTTGTCTTCAGATTTGGTTGTCTTTTCTTCTTTACAAGATGCAAACAAAGTACAAATTAAAACAATACATACAGATTTTAAATAGAGTTGAACTTTCATTAGCTCAATTTGGTTTTTGGTTTATAGATAAACATGAAGTATAGTCCAATTAATACAAACGGAATACTTAACAACTGTCCTGTATTAAGAAGCCAATCTGCACGTTCTGGATTTTGAGCTTCTTTTACAAACTCTACAAAGAATCTTACAGTCCATAATAAGACTAAAAATAAGCCAAATAAAAAGCCTTGTTGTTCAGATTTTTTTGTTTTCCAATAGAAGTAAAAGAGAATTAGAAATACAAAAACATAACAGAATGCTTCATACAACTGTGCCGGATGTCTAGGTTGTGTTTCGCCTAATTGTTTAAACACAACGCCAAAATCACTTCCGGTATATTTACCTATAATTTCAGAATTAATAAAGTTCCCAATTCTAACAAATACAGCTCCTAAAGCAACAGGGATTACAACGCGATCTAAAATCCAAAGTACTGTTTTGTGTAATACTTTTTTATTGTATAAGTACATAGAAATAATCATTGCAATTGCTGCGCCATGACTAGCTAAGCCTTGAAAGCCAGTAAACTCAAATCCTCCTTTAAATTTAAAAGGTAAAAAGATGCTAAAGAAATCTTCTGTAATGAGTTCTGGTTGGTAAAATATAACGTGGCCTAATCTTGCACCAAGCATAATTCCTAAAACAGAATAAATAAATAAGGAGTCTAATGATTCCTCAGATTGACCTTCGTTTTTATAGATACGTTTAGTGATTTGAAAGCCTAAAATAAAGGCTGTAATCCACATAAGACTATAAAAGTGAAGTTTAAAAAATCCTAAATCTATAAACTTAATAGGATCCCAATCAATTTGTAATAAAAACATAAATATTCTATTTTATGAGGTAAAGATAATATTTTGAAAGGGATTGAAAATGAGATTAACGTAAAATTAGTCTTCTTTTGAAGGAACTTGAATAAATCTTCTTTTTATCAAAGATTGTAGTGGGTAAAAAATAGATGAAGCATCTTTTTTAGTGATTGAGATAACTGTAGTTCTAGACAAGTTTTTAGTTGTCATCCTTTCTCGGAACTGGATCAAAACCACTACCTCCCCAGGGATGACAACTAAAAATCCGTTTTAAAGCCAACCAACCGCCTTTAAAAAAACCATGTACTTCAAGTGCTTCTTTTGCATAGTGAGAACATGTTGGTTGGTACCTGCAAGTCGCAGGAGTCATTGGTGAAATAAATATTTGGTATAATTTAATCAGTAATAAAAAAGGATATGTTAAAAGTTTCTTCACGATTAGTTTGTCGTAAAAGTTGTGCCTTCTCTACTATCATTAAGTTTAATACCTGCTTCAGCCAATTCGTCTCTAATTTTATCAGACAGTGCAAAATCTTTGTTTAATCGGGCTTCTTTTCTAAGGTTAATTAGAATTTCTACTGCACTCGCTAGTTTGTCGCTACCAGTATTTGTTTTAGAAATATTTACCAAGCCAAGTACGTCAAACACAAAAATGTTAATGGTGCTTTTTAAAGATTCTAAATCTGTAGATGTTATGCTAGCACTTCCATCTTTAATTTGATTAATAAATTTTACAGCTTCAAAAAGTGTGGCAATTAAAATAGGAGTATTAAAATCATCATTCATCGCATCGTAGCATTTTTGCTTCCATTCAGCAACATTAAATGAAGATGTAGAACTTGTTTTTAAATTATCAATTAAGGAAATCGCATCCATAAGTCTGTGAAATCCTTTTTCGGCAGCTGCCAAACCATCATCTGTTAAATCTAAAATACTTCTGTAAGATGCTTGCATCATAAAAAATCGAATGACGCTTGGATTGTATGCTTTAGACATAATATCATTGTCTCCTGAAAGTAATTCAGCTGGATTTATATAATTTCCAGTAGATTTACTCATACGAGCTCCATTTAATTCAAGCATATTGGCATGCACCCAATATTTTACGGGATCTTGACCTTTTGCGGCTTGATTTTGGGCAATTTCACATTCGTGATGCGGAAACTTTAAATCCATTCCGCCTCCATGAATATCAAAATACTCACCAAGATATTTAGTACTCATAGCAGTACATTCTAAATGCCAACCAGGAAAACCATCACTCCAAGGTGAAGGCCAGCGCATTATATGCGTTGGTTCTGCTTTTTTCCAAAGGGCAAAGTCTTGTGGGTTTTTCTTATCGCTCTGACCGTCAAGTGCTCGGGTGTTGTGTATTAAGTCTTCTAATTTACGTTTGCTTAAAATACCATATTCATTAGATTCATTGTATTTATGCACATCAAAATAAACCGAACCATTAACAACATAGCCAAAACCATTATCAATTATAGATTGAATTAACTCTATCTGTTCAATAATGTGACCTGTAGCAGTAGGTTCAATACTTGGTGGTAAAAAGTTAAAAGTGTTGAGTACATTATGAAAATCTACAGTATAACGCTGTACTATTTCCATAGGTTCAATAGCTTCTAATCTGGCTTTTTTTGTAATTTTATCTTCACCCACATCTGCATCATTTTCTAAATGACCAGCATCTGTGATGTTTCGAACATAACGCACTTTATAACCTAAATGTTTAAGGTAGCGAAAAATCATATCGAAAGACATAAATGTTCTCACATTGCCTAAATGCACATTACTATATACTGTTGGACCGCAAACATACATTCCAACATAGCCATCAGTTATGGGTTGAAAAATTTCTTTTTCACCAGAAAGTGTATTGTATAATTTTATTTGATTTGTATTATATAATGACATGATGCGATTTTGAAAAATGAATCAATAAATTGAATTAGTGTATTGAGTGAAAAAATTAAAATTGTGTATCTAATTTAATGTAGTCTAAAAACTCTCGTCTTATTTCTTTAGATTTAAATTGACCTCCAAATTCTGAAGTAACAGTGCTACTTTCAATATCTCTTATGCCACGAGAATTAACACATAAATGTTTTGCGTCAATAACACAAGCCACATCTTCTGTATTTAAAACACTTTGAAGTTCTTTAACAATTTGAATCGTTAGTCGCTCTTGTACCTGTGGTCGTTTGGCAAAATAATCTACTATTCTGTTCATTTTAGATAAGCCAACAACAGTCCCGTTAGATATATACGCAACATGTGCTCGTCCAACAATAGGTAATAGGTGGTGTTCGCAGGTTGAGTAAACTGTGATGTTTTTTTCAACAAGCATTTCGCCGTATTTATACTTATTGTCAAATGTTGAGGCGTTTGGTTTTTTATCCGGATTTAGACCTCCAAAAATCTCATTAACAAACATTTTGGCAACTCTGTTAGGAGTGCCTTTAAGGCTATCATCATTTAAATCTAAACCTAGAGTTTCTAAAATATGTTTAACATCACTTTTAATAATGTCAATTTTGTCATTGTTAGAAAGTTTAAAAGCATCAGCTCTTAATGGTGTGTCGCTAGATGATCCTATGTGATTATCACCTAAAGCATCTATATCGTTAAAATCACTATTGATTTTCATTGTAAAATAAATTGGTTTTCAGTTTTTAAAAGCAAGTGGCAAAGATAAGCAATAAAAATAGCATCATATAGGTAGGGAAATTAATTATATAACTGTTATATAATAAAAACCGTTAAAATGTCATTATCCTTGGTGAATTAACATAGGTTTTATTAAAATTTTCTTAATTTTCGAAACTTTAAAAAATCCATTTGAACAATGAAAAAACTAATGATTATTCTTACTCTGATACTCATGCCTTTATGTATGTTTAGCCAGCAGTCCAAACAAAAAAATCCAGTTCCTTTGGCAAAATTTAATGACAATGTAAAGTTGCCATTAACAGCTAATGAGCGTGCTCAAATTATAGAAGTTTATGGTGAATTTGCTGATAAATACGTTTTTAACAACCCACATAGACTTAGGAGTATTAAACATATTCTTAGAAATAGGGTAGAGGTTAAATTAGTAACTAATGAAAAAAACAAAAAAGCGTGTCCTAAATTATCTGAGGTGTCCGTTTTTGATGGTTTTGTTTCAGAACTAAAACGAGATGAAAACTTTAATCCTAATACTTTTAATCCACTAAAGTATAATTTTGAATTTCATTCTAGAGCAGCAGCGATGTATCAGGTAGATGGTACAAATTATTATATCATTATTAAGTCTCAATATCAATAAAATTATAAACATGAAGTATATAATTACTATAATTTCTATATTATTTACATCGCTAATGTTGGCTCAGGATGTAAATATGCAAACAGCAACAGTTAGTCAATGTGGTGGGGTTTTTTACGATTCAGGAGGTGAATTTGGCAACTATGGAGATGGTGAAAATTTTATCCTAACATTATGTCCTGAAAATCCAGGTCAGAAAATACAATTAGATTTTACCGAATTTGTAACACAGGTAAACCAAGATATTATGTCTATTTTTGATGGAGATAGTGTTGCGGCAACCTCTTTTGGTGATTTTTCAGGTTCTAATAGTCCTGGTTTAGTACAGCCTACTGAGGATAATACTTCAGGATGTATAACAATTCAATTCGTTTCAAATGCAGCGGGTAATATAAATGGATGGGAAGCGAATATCGCTTGTTTAACACCATGCCAAACTATTAATTCTCAGATTGATTCTACATCTCCTGCTCCGAACGGAGATGGTTATATAAGAGTATGTCCTAATGAAGATATTACTTTAAATGGTAGTGGTGTGTTTTCTGTTGATGGAACTGGTGCTACTTATGAGTGGGATTTAGGTGATGGTAATACAGCATCTGGCCAAAGCGTAACTTTTTCGTATCCTGATCCAGGCGTATATATTGTAAATCTAAATATACGTGATGCAAATACTTCAATTGATCCACTTGGATGTGATAATAACAATTTAATTAACCAAGTTATTCAAGTTGCTACTGAACCTGATTTTTCAGGAACAGGCGCAGCAAACTCTGTGCTTTGTTATGGAGAGAGTACTGATATAACAGGTGAAGTTGAAGCTGTTGAATTTATTAATAACTGTACACCTCCTGTGAGTGGTATTACATTTTTACCAGATGGAAGTGGAGCGGTTTACGAGACATCTATAACTGTAGATTGTTATGATTCTGCACAAGCTTTAACAGATATTAGTCAATTGATTAGTATTTGTGTAACCATGGAGCATTCGTATTTAGGAGATTTAGATATAGAAATAATATCGCCTAACGGACAAGTTGTTAGAATGCATGATCAAGGTGGTTCTAGTGCAAATTTAGGTATTCCATGGGCAACGGGAACAGTTGATGGAAATAGTGGTAATACAACACCGGGAGAAGGTCGTCAGTATTGTTTTGTACCTGTTGGTGGATTTCCAACTTTGGTTGGAGGTATTCAAACTGGCGGTACGTTTCCTAACGGAGATGGACCTGGAACTTACAATGATTCTTATGTTCCTGCAGGAACTTATAGTTCTATAAACTCTTTAGATGGGCTTCTTGGTTCGCCTTTAAATGGAGATTGGACGATTAGAGTTGTTGATAATATTGGCGCAGATAACGGACATATTTTTGCTTGGAGTATTGAGTTTGATCCTAATTTACAACCACCAGAGCTTTCTTTTACACCTGTAATTGAGACTGAAGCATGGGATGCAGATGCTACAATAACAGGTACTTCAGGAAACATAATAACAGTTCAGCCACCAACAGCTGGTTTGTATTGTTATACTTATAGAGTTACAGATGATTTTGGTTGTGAATATACGCAGGAAGTTTGTGTTGAGGTATTACCAGAGGTAATTACGGAAGCGCCTGATGATTTATTTGTTTGTGATACTGGTGCTCCTCCTTATATTTTTGAATTAGATTCTAATACTCCAGTAGTTCTAGCAAGCGCACCTAACCCTAGTGAGTTAATAGTTACCTACCATAATTCACTTATTGATGCTGAAGCTGATGTTAATGCTATAGCTGATTTGAGTAATTATTCGGGAACAGATGAGGAAATTATATTTATTAGGGTAGAATATCTAGATTCTGGATGTTATGAAATATTGCCATTCTCTTTAAATGTAGCCAACCAACCTACCATCAACCCAGCACTAGATTTAGAATTATGTGATGATTTAAGTAATGATGGTTTTGAAGAGTTTGATTTAAGCGTTCAAACAGCAGTTATATTAGGATCTCAACCATCTGATGATTTCAATGTCAGTTACCATTTAAGTTTTGAAGCTGCAGATTTAGGTGAAGACGCTTTACCAATGTCTTACACGAACACTGAAAATTCTCAGCCTATTTTTGTAAGGGTAGAAAACTCAGGGGATTCAGATTGTTATAATGCTTCAGCTACAGCAGTTTTTAATTTAGTTGTAAATACAAGAGCAATAGCAACAACACCAGAAGATATGGTTGTCTGTGACGACCCTAGCAATGACGGTTTTGCTACATTTGATTTAAGTAGTCAAGAAGCCTCTATATTAGGTTCTCAAGATCCGACAATTTATACCGTAACATTTC